>ENA-OBIO01001028-OBIO01001028.1-metagenomes-genome-assembly--contig:-NODE-1028-length-12164-cov-4.55248_pt1 | contig 12164 bp, 11 predicted proteins | sample MGYA00153383_OBIO01 | MGnify analysis MGYA00153383 | reverse complement strand
TGAGGGCACCGGCGCCGCGCTGTCTGCCACGGCGGTTGCGCTGCTGGTGACGGCCGCCGCCGCCAGGAGGCGCCGCTGACAAGCGCCCGCGGGTTCGCCAGGGCGCCGCCACGACAAGAACCGAGCGGTGAGTGCAGCGCGATGCGGTCCGGTCACGTCCGGTCAGCCGCGCCTGAACGACGCGCAGGGGATGTCCTGCTGCACCCTGACCGCGACGAGCCCGAGCCTCAGTCCTTCTGGTCGGCCAGCTTTCCGCGCAGCTGCAGGACGGCCTTGGTGTGCATCTGACAGATCCGACTCTCGGTCACCCCGAGGACCTGACCGATCTCGGCCAGCGTCAGCCCCTCGTAGTAGTACAGCGTCACGACGATCTTCTCCCGCTCCGGCAGGGTGTTGATCGCTTTGGCCAGCAGGTGCTTGGTCTCCTCGGACTCAAAGGCCTGGACCGGGTCCTCGGCCTTGGTGTCCTCGAGGGTGTCGACGAGGGAGAGCTTGTCGCCCTTCTCCCCGCCCGCTGTGAGCAGCTCGTCGAGCGCGACGACGTTGACGAAGCTGACCTGGCTGAAGATGGTGTGCAGGTCCTCGAGCGCGATCCCCAGCTCTCCGGCGACCTCGGCCTCGGTCGGGGTACGACGCAGCTTGGCCTCGAGCGCGGCATAGGCCTTCTCGACCTCGCGGGCCTTGTAGCGCACGGAGCGCGGGATCCAGTCGATCGAGCGCAGCTCGTCGATGATCGCGCCCTTGATGCGGCTGATGGCGTAGGTCTCGAACTTGATGGCGCGGCCGAGGTCGAACTTCTGGATGGCGTCGATCAACCCGAAGATGCCGTACGAGACGAGGTCGGCCTGCTCGATGTTCGGCGGCAGGCCCACGCCGACGCGCCCGGCGACATACTTGACCAGCGGGGAGTAGTGCAGGATCAGGCGCTCGCGCAGCCGCTCCTCACCGGTCTCCTTGTACTCACGCCACAGCTCGGCGATCGCCGACTCGATCTCCTCGCGTTCCTCGTCCGACATCCCCGCATAGCGGCCACCCCGGCGCGGTGCCTTCGGTGCGCTGCCGGTTGCCGGCGACTCAGAGGGCGCCTGGGCAGGCGGGGTCGAGGCGGTGGCCAGGCGGCTCGAGCCGTCAGGCCCGGGGGTGCGCACGGTCATAGCTCGTCCTCACCCGCTCGACGCTGACATGCGTGTAGATCTGAGTCGTTGCGAGCGTAGCGTGACCGAGGACTTCCTGAACGCTACGTAGGTCGGCGCCACCTTCCAGCAGGTGCGTGGCCGCGCTGTGCCGAAGACCATGCGGTCCGAGGTCGGGGGCACCCGGCACGTCGGCAAGGCGTCGGTGGACGACCTCCCGGACGGTCCGGGGGTCCACCCGCCCGCCCCGGCTGCCCAGCAGGAGCGCGGCGCCGCTGGCCGGCTTCGCCCAGAGCGGGCGGCCACGCACCAGCCAGGCGTCGACTGCGGCCGCGGCGGGTGCGCCGTACGGCACCGATCGCTCCCTCCCGCCCTTGCCGAGCACTCGGGCGACCCGACGGGCGGTGTCGATGTCGTCGACATCGAGGCCGCACAGCTCGCCCACCCGTGCGCCGGTGGCGTACAGCAGCTCCAGCGCGGCGCGGTCGCGCAGGTCGACCGGGGCTTGCCCTGCGACCCCGTCGAGCAGCCGGGCGGCCTCGGCGGGCGCAAGGATGGCCGGCAGTGGTCGCTGTCCCTTCGGCGAGGCCAGCAGCAGGCCTGGGTCTGCGGCCAGCAGGCCCCGCCGGTGCGCCCAGGCGGTGAAGGCCCGCGCCGACGAGCCGCGACGCGCCAAGGTCGTACGGGCCGCGCCGGACGAGCGCTGGCGGGCCAGCCAACTGCGCAGCACCGCGAGGTCGAGGTCGGCGGGCGTCCGGGCGCCCCGGCGGCGGGCGTGCTCGAGCAGCCCGGCCACGTCGCCGCTGTACGCCCGGACGGTGTGGGCTGAGCGCCCCACCTCGAGTGACAGGTGCCGCACGAACGCCGCCAGGGCGTCGGCGAGGGCCGCGGGTAGCGGCTCGGCGGCGGGGGCGGCGGTCATCCTCGGCACGCTGCGCCGCCCGGAGCGTCAGGTCAAGCAGGCGCGCCACGGGCAGACCGTGTCGCAGCCGGCACGGAGCGGGCAGGATGACGGCCCCGACCACGAGGAGACGATCGTGCCGACGCTGTCCAAGGGCGCCAACGCCCCGCTGTCCGCCTCCGCCGTCCTGGTCCGCGTCAGCTGCTCGAGCCCGGTGGATGTGTCGGCGCTGCTGCTGACCGCGCAGGGCCGGGTCCGCAACGACGCCGACATGGTCTTCTACAACCAACCTTCCGGGCCAGGAGTGGCACACCGACCGGGCAGTGGCGGAGCTCCGGACACGATCGCGCTGAGCCTGCCGGCCATCCCCGCCGAGATCGACCGGATCGCGGTCACCGCGAGCCTGGACGGCTCCGGTCCACGCACCTTCGGCGCTGCGGGCTCGCTGGTCGCGCGGGTGCTCGACGAAGGGGGAACGGTCCTGGTCGAGTTCGCGGTGCCAGGGCTGAGCACCGAGAAGGCGCTGCTCTGCGTGGAGGTCTACCGACGCGCCGGCGGATGGAAGGTCCGGGCGGTAGGACAGGGCTGGGCCAGTGGGCTTGCCGGCATCGCGACCGACTTCGGCATCACCGTCGACGACGCGCCGCCCCCTGCCACTCCCCCTTCGGATCAGCCATCGACACCAGCGCCCCCGACGGGACCGCCCGCGGCCTTTGCGCCGCCCCCGGGGGCCGTGGTCGGCCGGGTCAACCTGGACAAGGGGCCGGTCTCGTTGCGCAAGCAGCAGACCGTGTCGTTGGTCAAGACCGGTGCGCCGGCGCTGCGGGTCATCCGGATGGGGCTGGGTTGGGATCCTGTGAAGCGCGGCGCCGACGTCGACCTGGACGCCTCCGTGATCGCGTTCGACGTACGGGGCCGCGAGGTCGAGAAGGTCTGGTACGCAAACCTGCGGGGCTTCGGCGATGCCATCGTGCACTCCGGCGACAACCTCACCGGAGAAGGTGACGGGGACGACGAGCAGATCACCCTGCAGCTGGACCGGCTGCCCAAGGACGTCGAGGGGTTGGTGTTCACGGTCAACTCCTTCCGGGGCCAGCGCTTCACCGAGCTGAAGACGGCGTACTGCCGACTGCTGGACGAGCGGGGCGCCGAGCTCGTCCGCTACGACCTCGGTGACGCCGAGGCCAAGACCGGTGTGTTGATGGCCAAGCTGGTCCGGGAGGCTGACGGCACCTGGTCGATGACGGCGCTCGGGGAATTCCACGACGGGCGCAACGTCAAGGCGATGGTCAACCCGTCGCGGGCGACTCTTGGCTGGCGCTGAGCCCGCTCGGGCCACCCCTCAGCGCCCCGGTCGAGGGCCGCTGGCGCCGAGCGCGGTCAGCCGCCAGCCGGCATCGCTGCGCTCGACCAGGCCGGCGACGAGCAGCGGTGGCAGGACCTGCTGCACGACCAGCACCGCGACGCCCGACTCCCGGGAGAGCACGGCCTCGCCGGCGCCACCGCGGACCGGCAGAGCGTCCAGCACCCGGCGGACGACGTCGGGCAGCGCGTCGCGAGGGTGCTCGGGGCCGCGCTGCACGGGTGCGTCGTCGTCGCCGAGGCGGCCGACCAGCGCGAGCACCTCGCGGACGCCGCTGACCAGCTCGGCGGCGCCGGCGCGCAGCAGGGCGTGGCAGCCGGCGGACATCGCCGAGGTCACCGGGCCGGGCACCGCCATGACGTGCCGGGTCAGGTCGGCGGCTCGGCCCGCCGTCGACAGCGATCCAGAGCGCAGCGCCGCCTCCACCACCACCGTGCCGACGCTGAGCGCTGCGATCAGCCGGTTGCGTACAAGAAAGCGCAGCCGGGTGGGCGCGGACCCCGGGGCGTGCTCGCTCACCAGCAGCCCCTGCTCAGCGATCCGGGCGAGCAGCCGGTCGTGGCCCCTCGGGTAGGCGACGTCCACCCCGCACGCCAGTACGGCGACTGTCGGGCCGCGGCGGCTGGTGAGCGCGCCGCGGTGCGCGGCGCCGTCGATGCCGTACGCCCCGCCGCTGATGACCGTCCAGCCCCGATCGGTCAGGCCGATGCCGAGCTCGGTCGCGACATGCTCGCCGTACGCGGTCGCGGTTCGCGCACCCACCACCGCCACGGACCGCTGGACCGTGTCGCCGAGCAGACCGACGCCGCGGACCAGCAGGGCCAGCGGGGGTGCCGGCAGCGAACCACCGCCGCGCGCCCAGCTGAGCCGTTCCTGCGGCCACTCCGGGTCCCCGGGCAGCACGACCCGCCCGCCGACGGCGTTCAGCCGGCGTAGATCCTCGGCCGGTTCGATGCCGCCCGCCCTGGCCTGCGAGCCCTGGGCGACAGCCTCGGTGACGGCTCCGACCCGTCGGCCCTGGCATAGCGCGGCCACGACCGCCGCCGCGCCGTGCTCCGACACCGCGTCGTGCACGGGCCACGAGCCCGGCTCGACGAGCCGGGCCAGGTGCAGCCGGGCGAGCAGCTCGCTCATGCCGCCACCGCTGCCCGCCGGCGTCCGAGCCGGAAGGTCAGGGCGTGGTTGACCTCGGCCGCGGTCGGCACCGGCAGGCCCTGCAGGTCGCTCAGCGTCCAGGCCAGCCGGGTGACCCGGCCGTAGCCACGCGCCGTCAGCAGGCCGGCGTCCAGCGCGTCCTCCGCCTGTATCGTCGCTGAGCGGGGTAACGGCCAGCGGCGCAGCAGCTCGACGCCCGGGACCTCGCCGTTGGTGCGCCACGGCGTGCCTGCGTACCGGGTAGCGGCGTACTGACGGGCCATCGCCACCCGCTCCGCGACCCGGGCACTGAGCTCACCGACACCGTTCTCCGCCAGCAACTCCGCGCGGGTGATCCGCGGCACGATGACGTGCATGTCCACCCGGTCGAGCAGCGGTCCGGACAGCCGGGCCAGGTAACGACGGCGACTGTCAGGGGTGCAGGTGCAGTCGTTGTCAGACTGTGCGCACGCGCACGGGTTGGCAGCAAGCGCGAGGGTGAACCGGGCCGGGTACACCGCCGTGCCCCCCACCCGGCGAATTGTCAGCCGTCCGGACTCCAGCGGCTGGCGTAGCGCATCAAGCACCCGGGTGGAGAACTCGGGGGCCTCGTCCAGGAAGAGCACCCCGTGATGGGCGAGCGACGCTGCGCCGGGGCGGGCGATGCCGCTCCCGCCACCGATCACCGAGCTGACCGTCGCGGTGTGGTGCGGGTCCTGGAACGGCGCCCTGGTCACCAGCGGCTGCCCGGCCGGCAGGGTCCCGGCGACCGAGTGGATGGCGGTCACCTCGAGCGCCGCCGCGCGGGTCAGCGGCGGGAGCACGCCCGGGAGGCGTTCGGCGAGCATCGTCTTGCCCGACCCCGGCGGCCCGAGCAGCAGCAGGTGGTGACCACCGGCAGCCGCCACCTCGACGGCCGTCCGGCCGGGGACCTGCCCGGCGACGTCGATCAGGTCGAGGGACGGCGGCTCCTCGGGGGCAACCGTCGAACCGGCCGGCTCCTCATCGGGCTGCTCCCCCCTCAGCAGCGCAACCAGTCCGCGCAGCGTGCGTACCCCCGTCGCGCGTACGTCCGGCACCAGACTGGCCTCCGCCAGATTGTCAACCGGGACGACGACCCGGTCGAAGCCGGAACCGACGGCCGTGAGCACTGCCGGCAGAACGCCCCGGACGGGTCGCACCCGGCCGTCAAGCCCCAGCTCGCCGAGCAGGACAAGTCCGGCAAGTGCAGCGAGCGGCACCTTGCCGGCCGCAGCCAGGACCGCCACAGCCAGGGCGACATCGAAGCCGGACCCCTTCTTGGGCAGCCAGGCCGGGCTCAGCGCCAGGGTGATCCGGCGGGGTGGCCACGCCTCGCCGGAGTTGACGACGGCAGCGCGCACCCGGTCCCGCGCCTCGGCCAGGGCCGCATCGGGCAGCCCGGTGACCGTCAGACCGGGCAGTCCGAGGGCGAGGTCGGCCTCGACCTCGACCACGTGCCCCTCGACGCCGACCAGCGCCACCGCGTACGTCCGTGCGACCGCCACGAGCACCACCTCCCGCCGGCGACTCTGCGCCGGCCGGGCGTCGCCGGTCACCGCCGCCAGCCGCGCGGTGGACGCAGCAGCGGCCTGTGGACGGCGATTTGACGGCCCCTCCGTCACCCCCCCGGCCAGGCTGTGCGCACCTGCCGGCAGGATGGCCCGCGACCCGCCGGCCGGCTGTCAACGAGGAGGTCGAGTGCCCATCCCGAGGATCGCGCTGGCGCCTGAACCCGCGGCATGGGCGGTCCGCGCGGTCGAGGACGGCGGCGCTCAGGTCGTCGCTCTCGACGCGGACCCCGACGCCCTGGTCTGGACCAGCCCGGGCGGCTGGTCCGGCCTCGTGCCCGCCCTGCAGCAGGCCCCCGGCACCCGCTGGGTGCAGCTGCCGTTCGCGGGCGTCGAGGGCGTCCGGACGACGGGGGTGCTGACGTCCGCGCGGATCTGGACGTGCGCGAAGGGCGTGTACGCGGAGCCGGTGGCCGAGCACGCCCTCGCGCTGGCACTCGCCGGGCTGCGCAAGCTGCCCGAGCGGGCGCGGGCCACCACGTGGGGGCCACAGGCAGCCCTGACGCTTTACGACGCGCCCGTGGTCGTCCTGGGCGCCGGCGGCATCACCGAGGCGCTGATTGCGCTGCTGGCGCCGTTCCGCGCCCGGGTCACCGTGGTCCGTCGCGACGGCAGCAAGGCGGTGCCGCGGGCCGACCGGACGGTCGGCCTGGCCGACCTCGACACCGTGCTGCCCGGCGCCCGCGTCGTGGTGCTGGCGCTGGCCCTCACCGAGCAGACCGACCAGCTCCTCGATGCCCGTCGGCTGCGACTGCCGGGGCCGGACGCCGTGCTGGTCAACGTCGCCCGCGGCAGGCACATCGACACCGACGCCTTGGTCGAGGTGCTGCGCGAAGGCTCGCTGGGGAGCGCGGCGCTGGACGTCACCGACCCAGAGCCGCTGCCGGATGGACACCCCCTGTGGACCCTGCCCGGCGCGCTCGTGACGCCGCACACCGCCAACCCCTGGCAGGCCGCGCAGCCGCTACTGGCAGCCAGGCTCGCTGATAACGTCCGCCGGTGGGTGGCCGGCGAGCCGCTGCTCGGCCGCGTCGACGTCGACGCGGGGTACTGACGGCGGGGGCCCGCCAACAGGGCGGTCAGCACCGGCCGGTCGATGGCACGAGGAGGACGCCATGTGGTGGTCGACCCTGACGGGCAAGCTGGAGCAGGCGGCGGTGCTGGATCCTGCTGCGGAGGCCGTGGAGAAGGCGGTCGGCGCGGTCCTGCCGCCGGGCCGGCTGAAGGACGTGCTGCATGGCACCTGGCTCGGGCACCCGGTGCACCCGCTGCTGGTGGCCCTGCCGACCGGGCTGTGGTCCGGGGCGAGCCTGCTCGATCTGACCGGGGGGGACCGGACCGCCGCGCGGCGGCTCATCGGAGCCGGCGTGCTGGCCGTCCTGCCCACCGCGGCCGCCGGTCTCGCGGACTGGTCGGAGGTCGGTGCCTTCCGGCGCCCCAAGCGCGTCGGCCTGGTGCATGCGGCCGTGAACACCGTCACCACGGTGTTGTACGCCGGGAGCTGGCTGGCCCGGCGCCGTGGCGACCAGGCGCGCGGACGCGACCTGGCTCTGGCTGGAGCGGCCGGCCTTGCAGTCGGCGGCTACCTGGGCGGCCACCTCGCCTACAGCCAGGGGGTGGGGGTCAACCGCAACGCCGACTCGTCGCCGTCGCCGAAGGCATGGACCGATGCCGGGGCAGCCTCGAGCGTCAGTGAGGGTTCGCTGCACCGCGTCGACGTCGACGGCAAGGCGCTGGTCGTGACCCGCAGGCAGGGTGCGGTGTTCGCCATGGAGGCCACCTGCAGCCACTACGGCGCGCCGCTCGACGAGGGCGAGGTGTCCGTCGACGGCGAGGATGCCTGCGTCGTCTGCCCGTGGCACGGGAGCCGGTTCCGGCTGCGTGACGGCTCGGTGGCGCGCGGCCCGGCCACCAGCCCGCAGCGCTGTTTCGACGTACGGGAGCAGGACGGCCGCCTGCAGGTCAAGGCGCGGGCATAGCGGCCTGTCCCACCACGCCCTTTAGAACGCCCCCCGCAGGTGCACCACGCGCGGCCGGGCGTCCCGCTCGCGCACCACGGCGATGACGTCGAAGCGCAGGTCATGGGCGCCGACCGGGCGGTGCCCCTCGAGCCATCGGCAGGCGACTGACCGGATCCGCCGGGCCTTGGCCGGGCCGACGGCCTCGGCCGGCTCGCCGAACGCGGTACTGCTGCGCGTCTTCACCTCGCAGAAGACCAAGGTGCCATCCGGGTCGCGTACGACCAGGTCGATCTCGCCCTCCCGGCACCGCCAGTTACGGGCCAGGACCTGAGCCCCGGAGGCAGCCAGGTGCTGTGCAGCCACATCCTCTCCCCAGCGCCCGAGGGCCGCCCTGCCATCCGTCATGTCCACCACCTCCGCAGGCAGGGTGCGCACAGCCGCGCGCCAGCCAGCCGACCCGCTGTCGATATGTGGACGGCCGGGCGCGGCTGTGGACGACGCCGGTCAGGCGTCGGGCGGCAGTGCTGTCCTTGCTCCATGAACGATCGAGGACTCCTGCGAGGTGCCGGGCGCCGATGCCTCGTGCGGCACAGGTACGTCCTGGGCATCGCCCGACCGCGTTGGAGCGGCCGTGGATGTCGCGTCCGGCTGCATGGCGGCCGCCCCGGCGGCGACATCGATCCCCGGCTGCTCGCCCGACGGCGTCACCCCGGCAGCTTCCTCGAGGCGCCCGGCCGGGGCGGCTCCGGTCGGGACGTCGCGCGGCCGGGCCGCCGGGTGGCTGGGGCTCTGCGGGTCTGCCCCACCCACGTTCATCTGCGCCAAACTCGGCGGCTCGAGCTCGGCGTTCGGGTCGGGGTCCCCGGGCGTCGAGGGCATCGGCTCGGTCTTGGCCTGGTTGGTATCCGGTGAGCCCTGACCACCGTGCCGTGTCCGGTCCGAGAGGGTCACCGGGCCCCGGCCTCCGACGTCCTCAGGCGAGCTCACACTGCGCGCGTCGTCCCGCGCATCGTCGTCATTTCGGTCGGCCACGTCAGGACTCACCATGCCGCCGACCTACCCACCGGGCCGGTCGGCACGCCGGCGGGCTCAGCTGTTCGGGAGCTCCAGGTCGGGCTTCTCGAGCTTCTCGACGTTGACGTCTTTGAAGGTGAGCACCCGCACGGACTTCACGAAGCGCGCCGGTCGGTACATGTCCCAGACCCAAGCATCGCCGAGCGTCAGCTCGAACCACACCTCGCCGTCCGCGGTCCTGGGCTGCACGTCGACAGTATTGGCCAGGTAGAAGCGGCGCTCGGTCTCCACCACGTAGTCGAACTGACTGACGATGTCTCGGTACTCCCGGTAGAGCTGCAGCTCCATCTCGGTCTCGTACTTCTCGAGGTCCTCAGCACTCACGCGGTCGCGCCCAACGCCGACACCTGCTCCGGCAGCTCCATGGGATCAGTCTGCCTGACCGCGGCGCGGACGTTGACGTAGGAGAAACGGTGCTCAGGACACGGGCCATGCTCGCCCATCGCCGCGCAGTGCTCCGGTGTGGAGTAACCCTTGTGCACCTCGAAGCCGTACGCCGGAAAGCGGCCGGCGAGCTCGCACATCATCCGGTCCCGGGTGACCTTGGCGACGACGGACGCCGCCGCGACGCAGGCAGCGACCCGGTCGCCCTTCCACATGGCAAGCGCGGGCGCCGGCATGCCGGCCACGGGGAAGCCGTCGGTGAGGACGTACGACGGGCAGGGCAGCAGGCGCGCGACCGCCTGGCGCATCGCCCGGACGTTCATGACGTGCAGGCCGCAGCGGTCGAGCTCGCCCGGCGGTACGACCACCACCGAGACCGCGAGCGCCCGCGCGACCACCTCCTCGAACGCCGCCTCGCGGGCGCGTTCGGTGAGCAGCTTGGAGTCGGCCAGGCCGGGCACCTCGCCGCGGCGCCCGTGCGGCAGCACCACGGCGGCGACGACGAGCGGACCGGCGCAGGCCCCCCGGCCGGCCTCATCGGTCCCTGCGACGTGGACGAAACCGCTGCGCTGCAGCACCCGCTCGTAGGCCCAGAGCCCATTCTCCCCCCGTACCACCGGGCGCGGCGCGTAGATCACCGGTGGCCTGATCGCGTCGTCATGCGCTGAGCACCCGGTCCAGGACGTCGGCCAGCTCGCTCGGATACAGCCGCTCGGTGGTGGTCCGCAGCTCAGCGCGTGGCCACCAGCGGTGCCCGGTGACGCTGGCTACCTCGAGCGGCGTCCAGCCGGAGGTGTCGACGTCGTGCCGCTCGATGCGGGCCAGGTAGTAGACCTCGGCCTGCCGGTAGTGCCTGCCAGCGAAGCGGAAGTGCGCGACCCGCTCGAAGACCACCGGTCCGAGCGCTTCGGCGGCCAGCTGCAGCCCGGTCTCCTCCGACAGCTCGCGGCGGGCGGCCTGCACCGGCTCCTCGCCGTCGTCGAGCCCCCCGCCGGGGGTGAACCACCAGCGGCCCTGCGTGGGGTCGGCGGGGTCGCGGCCCTGCAGCAGGAGCACCCGGTCGGCGGCGTCGACGAGCAGCACCCGCGCCGCACGCCGGTTGACGGGGGGCACCTGCACCGCTCCTGAGCCGCCTGGGCCGCTGCCAGGTACGTCCCAGTCGTCATCGGCCTCGTCGACGCGATGACCAGCCAGCAGCTGCGGCAGCAGCTCAGGCAGTGAGCGTGGGAAGAACCGACCCTGATGCGCCGCGACCTCCTGCGGCGACCACCACCGGGCGCCGAGGATCGTGCCCTTCTCGGGCCCGGTCACCTCGACCGGCCGAGTCTGCGGTGGCCCCGGCAAGCGGGCCACCCGTCCCTCGTGGGCGGCGACATGTCGCGACCCACGCCAGGTGAAGCTCGCCACCTGAGTCCACAGCAGCGGCCCGACGGTCTCGACTGGCACGACGACACCGGCCTCCTCGAGCACCTCGCGCACGGCTGCCTGCGCCTCGTCCTCACCGGGCTCCACCCCGCCGCCCGGCAGCTCCTGCCACCGGGTCTGCAGCGACCCCGGATCCTGGCAGTCCAGCAGCAGCACCCGGCCGTCAGGGTCGACGACCAGCAGCTTGGACGACATCCTCACCGACGGCGGCGCCGGCGCCGGCGCAGCAGCGCAACCGGAAGTGCGCCGACAGCTCCGAGTGCGTAGGGGACGGCGGTCGCGGTGCCCGCTGGCAGGCTGAGCGACCGGTTGTCAAAAGCACCCGGCACCTTGAGCACGGTGGCCCGCCCGACGGGCCAGACCACGACGAACGCCCGCCCGATCACCTCGCCAGCCGGCACGGTGCCCATCTGCCCGTCGTCCAGGTGCAACCGGGAGTCGCTGGAGCAGCACCGGTGGTCGCCCATGACGAACAGCCGTCCCGGCGGGACGAGGACGCCAGGGGCACCCGCCGGGCAGCTCGCCTCATCGGCGCCCGCCTGGCAGAAGGTCATCGGCGACTGGTTCTCGAAGGTGTAAGGCTCATCGAGCTCAACCGGCGCGCCGCCGCCCGCCGGCTGGACCGTGACATGACCCTTCACGCAGCAGGCCACCCGGTCCCCCGGCACCCCGATGACGCGCTTGATGAAGTCCTTCTCCGCCGGTGCGCTCAAACCGACGAGGCTTCCGACCCCGCGCAGCGCCCGCTGCACGGGATTCGTCGGCTCGGCAAAGACCTGCTGATCCGGGTCGGGCGAGAACGACCCCGCCCCGTTGAAGACCACGATCTCTCCCCGGCGGATGTCGCGGAAGTCGTAGACGAGCTTGTTCACCAGCACCCGGTCCCGGATCGCGAGGGTCTGCTCCATCGACCCGGAAGGGATGTAGAACGCCTGTACCAGAAAAGCCTTGATGAGTAGCGCGAGGGCGAAAGCGACCACGACCAGGAAGGGCAACTCGCGGAAGAAGCCACCGCGTGACGCCGGGGCCGGCGCGGGCTTTGCACCATCGGCCGGGCCGCTGCCGGGCGACGGCGCCGCGGCACCATCGTGATCTGGCGTGGCACCGCCAGCCACGGCTCCGCCAGGCCCGGCGCCGGCAGGCGCGGCACCGGCAGCCGTGAGCTGCGCCGACCCGGCGGGCGGGCCCGGGTGACCCGGC
>ENA-OBIO01001027-OBIO01001027.1-metagenomes-genome-assembly--contig:-NODE-1027-length-12165-cov-2.92642_pt1 | contig 12165 bp, 11 predicted proteins | sample MGYA00153383_OBIO01 | MGnify analysis MGYA00153383 | reverse complement strand
TATCAAATATCAATAAATTATTTTTTTCAACAAACTTTTTTTCTTTAACTTTTAATCCTTATTTTTATGAAAAATTTTCATGTTAGACTTCTTATCTTCTTATCTTCTTTTCTTCTCCATGCACCATGCATTTTAGCACAAGATGCGTATCGCACTAAAATGAACTCCGTTTTTCAAAACGTGGATAAAACACAAGCACCTACGCATTATATCAAGGAATATGGTTACCCCTTCTTAGCACTCGATAGATTCAATGGTGCCATATTAGCTGATACGACTTTAATGGAACTTATAAAATCAAAGTTAAAGTAACGTCCTCAACAGGAACAATAGTGCAAAGTTGGTTCTATTTTAAAGTCAATAAAGTCGGATGTACAGAATGTTTTGCAAAATCTGATAAACAAGAACTCTTAGATCTATCTTTTGCTGCTACACCAACTAATACAATTACTTCAGATATTTTAGGTCATTCAGGCGGTCTGTGTATTATATTCTCAGTAAAAAAAAATACTTCAAACCAGATTCGTAAGCCATTAATTTTTGTTGAAGGCTACTATAGAAGTTTAGTAGCTCCAGCCTTACAAAACGCAAATTACAGCATTGAGGATTATTAAATGCCAAGAAGTAATAACGAAAACTTTTTCGGTAGTGAAATAAATTTAAAATATAAATATTTCTATCACACAATAGCGGTTCAAAATTTTGTGCCGCTGTTGTGTATTTATCTTATCACCAAAATTTTTACCACAATTCCATCGCCTGCATCTACATTTCTGACATTGGCGACTAAAGCTAAATACACACCCGATTGTACGCGCCTGCCATTAAAATCGCGCCCGCTCCAAATAGCTTCGCCACCGTTGGCGCGCGTTTCATAAATTAGATTACCGTTTACGTCCGTAATTTTTACGGCGGCATCGCGCGCTAAATTTTTTATAGCAATCGGTCCATCGTAATCGGCTTTTACTGGATTTGGAAAAGCATACGCTGAATCAATCGCATTAAACGTACCGCCAGTTGTCGCATCCGCGCGATACACCATAACACCTTTATCGGTTCCGACAAAAACTTCACCGGTTTTATTTCTAATAGCAAGTGCAGTAATATTATTACTCACCAACGGACTGTTATCGGTATTGAAATTATAAATTTGCGTTTTGCCATCCGCAGCTGTAACAATCAGACCCGTTGTTGTGCCAAACCATTTTCTGTTACCGCCATCAACGGCGATAACGTTAACCGCTTTATTCAAAAGCAAATATTCACTAATGCCACCGAGCGTTGAAACAATGAGTCGCCCTTTGCAAGCGCCAGCAATTGGATCACTACCGCAATCGAAAACACAAACGCCTTTATCTGTTCCTACCCAAACGCGACCTTCTAAATCGGTGCAAATAGTATTTAAAATACCGTTCTGCACTTCTGCTGGTAAAGCCGAATTGTCAATATATTTTGTGCGATGGTTAGAAACATTATTGATAGTGTATTGCGTCGTGTCGTAAATCCAAATACCACCGCTCCCACTCGAAGCATTGATAATCCATTTATAATTCGAAGAATCAGAAGTGATGTGCGTTAAAACATTTTGCGGCGAAACGGTTTGCATTTTCAGCCATGTGTTATTTGGTTTTAAAACTAAAATCGAATTCGGTGTGTTCGCGTTAATTACCCATTCGTTACCTTCGTTATCGGCAAATAAACCTGTCACGCGTTGTCGTCCAACATCTCCCACGGCTGGTTGAATCGGAGAGTTTGAGCTATCGTAAACTTTAGTGATTACGCCGTTTTGCAATTCAATCAATCCGTGATTGAAAGAACTGACATACACTTTGTTTGTCACTTTATTAATGCTGACCTCAAAATTATCTATTCCCGCTTGTGTGGTCTGCAATATCGGCTGCGTTGCAGGATTATAATTTGTCCATTGCGTTGTTTGCGCACCTTGATAGAGTGAAAAACCTTCACCTTCAAATCGCGCCACTAAACTCGCAACACCTTGCGAAACAATCCATGCAGAACTATCCGTCAGCGCAATACTTCCTGCCGAAGACAAAACGGGTGAATTTATTTGTGTCGCGTTGCAATTATTAGCGCCAGTGTTTAAAAATCTGTAATCGGTTGGATATTGACTCGCAAACCAAATATTACCCGACGCATCTTCAATTGCGCGCGTGTTGGCAGAATAACAATTGTTTGGTAAACTTTTAACAGCGTTGGATGCATCAATTTTAAAACCGACGGTGCAAGCACCAAAATAATACGGTGGACAATCTTGAATAAAACCCGCAATGAGATTTTTACCTTCGGTTGTGAGATAATTTAGGCGAAGTGATTTATCAATTTGTAGGCTAATAATTTTTTTTGAAGAAGATACGTAACAAAGCGAATCATTATAATTGAAGTACAATAAATTATTAAAACTGCGCACAATAGACGCGCTGTAAGAATTTGCAAAACCATTAGCACCCCCTAATTTTTTCCAATTGCTAAAATCGGCGATGTTTGTTGCAGCATTTATGCCGATAGTGTAAATACCAGAACCACTTGCCGCATAAATCGCATTTTGCAAAACAGTGACTGAATTTATTTTCTGATTTGTGAACGTTGTGAATTGAAATTCGCCGCGCACCACATCTAAACCAACCAAACCAAATCCTGATGCTAAATACGTAATGGTGGGCGTGGTATAAATATCGTAAATATTTTTATCACCAACGATGGCAATATTATTTTTTATGTCACTCAACGTTCGTACACCCGTTGCATTCACTAAGTCAATCGCGTTATCGTCGTAAATGACAATTAATGTATTATTTGTTTTGTCGAACGCCACGCGCGAAATACCTGCTTGCGTTAAATGATTTAATTTATCCCACTTCTCCGTCGTTTGGTCTTGCTTGTTGTAGCGCAAAATACTCAATCCCGTTGACCAATACACATAGTTATCGCTTTGCGTTACATCGTTTCCATTTTGGTACGGTTGAAAAATGCGCCAACTGCCGACGGGTAAATCGGAGGTTTGCGACCAAAGCGCAAAAGGAAAAAGGCAAACAGCAAATAGCAAATAGCAAAACGTATAGCCACGATGTTTCATTGTTAAAAAGTAAAAGCGTTTTTTCATGTTCTATCTTTAATTTTTAGACAACGAATTTTCATGAAAAAAGGTGTATTGCTATTGGAGAAAAACAAATTCTCTAATATTTTTCAAAAATTGACAAAATTTTATTTGAAAAAAAAAAAAAAACTTATTTTAAATTTTGTAAAATTTCTAAAGTGTTATTAAAATATTAAAACATAATAGAGTTGTTCGAATTTAAAAATTGCTTATTAATGTTTTTCAATTAACCATTGCAAACCGATAAAAGAAAAAAAAGTTTTTCTCTCTGTATTTTCTTCTGCAATAAATTGAGTTCCCGCTGAAGCCAACAAAATAAAACGCTTGTTCAATTCGTATCTAACTCCAAAGTTAAATAATCCATCCGGATTGTTCATCGGAATAATTTTTTCAAAAAATAATTCGCACATAATTTCAAATTGAGAGGAAACCTTAAATCCTACAAGAGTGCTGCTCATAAAGAAGTTCGGATTTTGTTGCACATAGATATATCCTAACTCCTGACAAACAACCAATCTACCAATAGTTTTTTTAAATTGAATGAGCAATTTATATTGAGTGTGACCGCCTTTACTAAATGAAAATTCAATTTGAGGATATACTGAAAAAGAAATAAAATGTGCTTCCTCGTTAACTAACCTGTGTTTTACTCCTACTATTGCATCGCCTATACCTGATGAGAAATTCTTGTTTTCTGTTTTAGTAATCAGGTAGGGTATTTCAAATTTTAGTTGTGTCTGTTCTTTCACTCCATAATTAAAGTCAAGCAGAGGAACTGTAAATACAGATTGTTCAGAAAATTCTGTATTAAATGAAGTGTTGATTTCCCAATTCTTATTGCCTGGTGTTCCTGTTCCGTGAGTAAGCATTGGGGGGCCGCCACTTTGAGCAAAACTTTGTAATGAGACGGAAAGAAAAAGAAAAATAAATCGATTTATCAATAAACTATTCATACTTTTCAGTTCAAATTCCAGATTGAAATGGATGTAGTCAAGTGATTATTAAATTTAATTTTTAATCATAGCGACCTTCAATCGTTTGGGTGCGAGTCCGACTGGAATGGTTTTAACTACTTCATTTTTTTGTAAATCAATTATTGAAACATTATTACTTCCGGTATTACTTATAATGCCATATTTCCTATCATTAGTAAAATCAATCCAGTTTGGGTCTGTACCAACTGTAATTTCTTTTATAAGTTTTTTAGTTTCTGTGTTAATGATGCTTACACTGTTTCGAACCTGACTTGTTATAAAAAGTTGTTTGCCATCAGAAGAAAGTTGTATTCCGTGAGATGCTTTGCCTTCAACTGTAAATATATCGGTTTGAGTAAGTTGTATCCAATTAACTACTTGCTTTTTTTCAGTGTCAATAATCAAAGCCCCATTGAACCAACGAAGCGAAAGATAAAGTGTTTTACCATTGGAAGTAATGGATGGAATGCGAGGCCAGCCGAAAACAGGAATTTCACCTGTTAGTTTTAGTGTAACGATATCCAATATCACTACCTTTTCATCACCTTCAAGTGTGATATAAGCAAATTTGCCATCAGGCGATGGCAGCACAATATGCGGATTTCTTCCGACGGTTATTGTCGTATCTTTTTTCCAATCAATCACATTAATGATAGTTAGTTCATTATCTGCGTTAATAGTAACAAAAATTTTTTTTCCATCAATACTAAATGCCAATTGGTTGGGGTGATTGCCGACTGAAATTATTTTTGCCACTTTGTTTGTAGCAGCATCAATAATAGAAACGGTATTACTTCCTTCGTTACTTACAGCGACCCACTTTCCATCGGGTGAAACATCTACTCCGTGAGGATTTTTTCCAGTAACTATATCCTTAATCTTTTCTAGCTTGTTCAAATCTATGACCGAAATAGTTGAGTCATTAAAATTTGTGATATAGGCATAGGAAGTTTGTGAGTAGGATGAAAATGAAGCCAAGAAGAGTGCAACGATTAAACTGTTTTGGATAATTTTTTTAATTTTCATAATGAATTTTATTTTACAGCATCAAGTGTGAAGTCATTTTCACAACCTTACAAAAGTGACGTGTCTGATTACAAGGAGTGTTACACGATTATATAAAATAGTTGAAAAATTCACGCATTTCTTAAAAACAAAGAGGGCATTGATACCCTTCAGTAAATTAACGAGAGTGTTAAATTAAGTGTGTCGAATTTTCACAAAAAATTGATCTACAATATGCTTTTTATCAAATGAAATACTTATCTGAATACCCTCGCAAAAAAAAACAGGTAAAACTATTTGGAAAGTTATATTACCTGATACTAAGTTAGAACATGGAAATTTCACGCGCAAGTGCTAGGCAAAAACGGTGCAAAAGGAAGAATAGTTAAGAATACGGGTTATCAAGCTGTTTGTTATGAAGCGGCAAAATAAAAAAGCACAATTCAACCTATTGGTTGCATTGCATTAATAAAATGCTACAAATAGGTTGAATTAACTTTACCACCTAAATTTTAACCACAATTACATGGCTTATTCGAATAAAATAATTATCAAAATATTTTCTTCGCAACAGCTAATCTTTCAGCTACATTGTCCCAATTAATGATGTTGAATAAAGCGTCGACAAAATCTGTGCGTTTATTTTTGTATTTTAGATAGTAAGCGTGCTCCCAAACATCTAACACCAATAATGGGATAACACCCCATTGCGTTAGTTTTTCGTGATTTTCACACTGTAAAATCGTTAGTTTCTGCGAATACGGTTGATAGCCTAAAATGCCCCAACCATTGCCATCAACATTTTTAGATGTGGCTGCAATATAACTTTTGAGTTTATCGTAAGTGCCAAAGTTTGCTTCAATTTCTTTCAATAAATCACCTTGTGGATCAGTTTTTTTGTTGCTCAGATTCGTCCAGAAAATACTGTGCAAAATATGACTCGAAAAGTGGTACGAGAGTTTTTTCGTCCAGTAATCAACAGTTTCTAAACTATTCTCATCGAGCGCTTTGCGAATCATCAGCAAATCTTTGTTCGCCGCTTTTACTGCTCCACCATGATGAAACGTATAGTGCAAATGCACCGTTTCAGAATCCATATAAGGCTCTAAAAAATTTTCATTGTACGGCAATGTCTGCAAAGCAAAATTGCCTTGTGCATCAGTCAATTTATCCATACCATTTAAAGCAGTATTAGTAGCCAATACGCCGTTAACCGGTAAAATAGAAACGCCGCCTAAAATAAGGCTGTTCTGCATAAATTCTTTTCTGTTCATACCAAATATGTTTTAATAATGAAGCCAGTTATGGCTGAAACTAAAATAATGAGTGGTTCTTGAATTTTTTTATAGCGCAATAAAACAAAGATAGTTGATAAAACTATGGCAAGTAGAATAAAATCGATTCCACCTATTGTTTTAACAAGTGTTCGATAAGCAATGATGGCAACAGCACCCGTTAAAGCACCAACAACTGAAGCGGTTATGCCTTCTACAAAAGCTTTTATAGAAGTATTTTTCGCAATTTTTTTGAAATAGGGCGCCAGAATGAGTGTCAAAATATAGCAAGGTAGAAAAGTCGCTAATGCTGCAACAGAAGCACCTGCCACACCGCCGACCAAATAGCCTATAAAACCAGCAGTTATTACAACTGGTCCAGGTGTTATCATTGCAACGGCGACGGCATCTAAAAATTCTTTTTCAGTCAACCAGCCAAATTCTTTTACAACACCACCATGCAAAAATGGAACAATCGCTAAACCACTTCCGAATACAAACGCACCTGCTTTTGCGAAAAACCAGCCGATATTCCAAAGTGTTTTATTGTCTGTTGACCATATAATGGTCGGCATAAATAAAAAAATAGACTTTGTGATATTTTTTTTGTTCCAATCGGGTGGTGATTTTATGAACATATAAAGAAAACCTGCACCCAAAAAAATTAAAACGTCTTCTCTTTGCGTGATAACTGTCATTAAAAACCCAACTAAATAAAGCAGCCAGAGAAATCCATTTTCTAAAAAAGATTTTTTATTGAACGCTCCAATAGATTTTGTTGCTAATTTGTATGCACTGAGCGAAATTATGCCAATCACGGCGGCACTCACGCCGTAAAATATAGCCTGCATCCAACTCAAACCGCCGTATTCTTTGTAGGCAATGCCTATAACCAAAACCATGAAAAAAGAAGGCAGTACAAAAGCTAAACCCGTTAAAGAAGCTCCTAAAATACCATAATCAACAAATCCTAAATAAATACTCAATTGTGCTGCCATCGGTCCAGGTGAAAGTTGCGCCAAAGCCAAACCTTCTTTGTAATTATCTTCCGAAATCCATTGCTTTTTTTCGACTAAATCGCGGCGCATGTAACCTACTAATGCAACAGGTCCACCGAAACCTGCACAACCCAAGTAAAAAAAGTATTTTACTAATTCTCCGAGTGTGTATTTAGTTTCTTTATTTTGATTAACTTCTTCCATTTAGATACTTTTTATAATTTAATTTTTTACGCCTTTTAGAACGAAATCATCGAAATCAGTTTGACTATCTGCTTTCGTCCATAAACCCACAAACCCACTCGAATAAAAACTGGTATGCGTATCAAGCAGCAATTTATCTTCTAAAAAGGCTTGAATATGGTCGCCTTTAGCGATAACGCGCAGTGTATGCCACTGATTTTTTGCTGGAGCAACGGCATTGACAGATTTAATCTCCTCTCGCGAACCATTTACCGATTTATAAAAACCAAAATTACCTTCCAGTCCGTTGGCTCTTACTAAATAATAATTGTTTTTGTCAGCGGCTCTGAAAATGATGCCGCCGGCTTGGTCAGAATTTCCTGAGACAGGGCGAAATTTTACTTGCACATCAACATCATTAAAAGCATTTGTTTTTAGTAATGCCACACCAAAAGTTTCATCGCTTGTATGAGAGAATACTTTTCCAGCCGAACCATCGGTGCGTATTTGCCACGTACCATATCCGATTTCCCAATTACTATTTACCGTTTCAAAATTATCTTTTAGCGTAATTGCCGTAGTGTCGACAATAGCATCAATAGCATTGGTTAAAACCAAAACAGATTTGTTACAATCTTGGATTGATAAATAAAAAGGAATGAAAATAAATACAGACCAATTTTTCATATAAATTTTTAGCAGAAAAGAATATCATTAAACTAAAACTACAATGGTAAAAGTAGTTCGGAAATTTTCTTCAAAATAGTATAGAATTAACCATTTGTATCAGGATTACTTTTTAAAACGATTTTTCTAAAAGTTGATGGATTTTTTCCTGTTTGAAGTTTGAAGATACGTGTAAAATGGCTTTGATCGGAAAAGCCTGTAAGGTAAGCGATTTCGGTGAGAGAGTATTGAGGATGTTTTAAAAGTTGGATGGCTTTTTCAATCCTTAATTTACGGATATAGTCACCAAATGAAAGATTATCAAAATATTTTGAAAATTCTCTAGATAAATATGACGGATGAATATCGAGATTTTTAGCTATTTCTTTCAAACTGAGTGCTAAATTCGTATCGATTTGGTCTTGAATAATGTGCTTTAGCTCTTTTGCCCATGAAGGTGTTTTAGTTTTTATATCTGATTTTTGGTCTAAATAAGTTCTAAAAACATCTAAAAGTAAATGCTCGAATGGATTCTGTATATGTTTTTCGTCTTGTAAAAATTTAGCCCAACTGTATAGAGCATCATAAATAACAAAACCGATTTCCAATAATTGATAATCATCTTTGATATTGTAAGAAAGACCCGCCGCTATTGCCCAAAGCCCGCTCGATTGTCTCGCAATATCATGTCTATCGGTATCTGCACCTCTAACAATAGCTGCCATAGTATGAACAGCCAAATCGTTGATAGCATATTTTTCAGTAAAACAATCAAATGTGCAGCGGTCGCCAAAATGTGTAAATTCTACATTAGGCACATCGAATGGAATAGCGTTTAATTCGCTTGCTTTTGCTAAAACATCGCTAAAAGGCACATAAATAAATTCAGCTTCTTCATCAATAAACCGTTTTATAAGCCAAGGACATGCTATTCTGTCTATTTTAGGTCGCTCTCTGGTTATCCACTTCATCTTATTTGCTTTTTGCCCTTTGTCAATGTATTCTATCGCCGCGAACTTCTAAATTTCTGATAATCTCAGCCTCGAAAGTTAAACATTGCTGCCAACGAATGTTGGCGTATTCTTCTGAACTATACAAACGCGCCAAATCTAAGAACAGTCTGTAATGACCCGCTTCGGAGACCATAAATTTATGATAAAAATCGCGCAAAGGTTTTTCTGAGATATTGAGCGATAACATTCGGAAGCGTTCGCAACTCCGTGCTTCAATGAGTGCACAAATAATAAGTTTATCAATAAATTGAAGATTTCTATCGCCGCCTTTTGTTTGAAATTCTCTAAGCGCGTTCACATATTCATCGCGGCGTTGTTTACCGAGTATTAAATTTCTTTTATCAAGTTCAGCGAGAACCAAACGAAAATGTCCCCACTCTTCAGTAACAATCGGCGCGAGTGCGCGCACCATTTCGATATAATCTGGATAGCCCTGAATGAGCGACATGCAATTGGCAGCAGCTTTTTGTTCGCAATATGCGTGGTCGGTTAAAATATCGCCTAAACTAATTTGCGCCAAATCTACCCAACGCGGATCAGTTGGTAGTTTTAAACCTAAAACTTGTTTGTGCGCTTCTTCTACTAAATTGTGTGTCATAATAAACAAATGAAAAATACTTCGCAAAGTAAGTAACATAAAACTTAAATTTGGAAAAAATTACGTTTCTTATTCAATCAAACTTAAACACATTCATTTATGAAATTGAAAAATATTCTTATCAATCCCGATGATATTTTTTTTGTTGGCAAGCTCTGGCTGTTTGGCAAAAATGATAAACTGATGGGACCTGGCAGAGTTGAACTCTTAGAAAAAATTCAAGAAACAGGTTCAATCAACCAAGCTGCAAAATTGATGCTTATGTCTTACAAAAAAGCTTGGGAGTTAGTTAACTCAATGAATAGTCAAACCATTAAACCTTTAATTATAACCAGAACGGGCGGAAAAGAAGGCGGTGGTGCAACCATTACCGATGAAGCTAAATTTTTGATAAATATTTTTAAAGAAGCGCAAAAAAATTTCGATCAATATTTAGCAGAAGAGTTAAAAAAATTACTCCATTCTGAAAATTTGTAACGAAAGGGATTTAAATTTTCAAAAAAAAATTAAAGGAATTGTGTGTTTTATAAATCGTTATATCTTTGTGAAAATAACGATACCTCTAAAAATATCATTCCAAATTTATGAAAAAAAATTTACTCCTTGTACTTTCTTTCTTTATCAACTTAAATATTTTTGGACAAAATATTTCTCTTCAAAACTTGGCTCAAGACTCTATCATTAAAAAAGATTTACAAGAAATTGTCGTTACTGCGTCTCGTTTATCAGAACGCGCCCTTAAATCACCAGTGAGTATTGAAATTTTAGATCGGCGAACGGCTTTTAACAGTGCTGCTTCCTCTTATTTCGATGCTTTAGAAAACTTACAAGGCGTACAAGTTATTACGCCAAGTTTAGGGTTTAAAGTTTTTAACGCGCGCGGATTTACAAATCCAACCAATGTGCGTTTTGTTCAATTGGTTGATGGAATTGATAACCAAGCGCCACATATTGGCGCACCAATTGCGAGTGCATTAGCGCCTACCGATTTAGATATTCGACAAGTTGAAGTTATTCCAGGTGTTGCGGCGGCGTTGTATGGGATGAATGCTTTGAATGGTTTAGCAAACTTAATTACACTGAATCCTTTTGAATCGGAAGGAATAAGTTTTCAACAAAAAACTGGCGTCAACCATATAAACGATCTAAATATTTCAGCTAAAATTTTCTCAGAGACTTCATTTCGCCTTGCTAAAAAAATAAACGATTCGTGGGCTTTTAAAATTAATACAGCCTATCAAACAGGTTACGATTGGATTGCTGATACTGAAATTGACTTAAATCCAACCGCAAATTCTTCTGTCGGAATTGATGGTGGCAAACAAAATCCTGCTTTCGATGGCGTAAATTCTTACGGGAATGAATCAACAAATCGCCGAACTTTAACTTTAAATAGCAAAAAAATTGTTGTTGCTCGAACAGGATATACAGAGCAAGAGGTTACAGATTATGCGCTAAAAAATTGGAAAATTGACGGTGTATTGCATTTCAGACCAACTAAAAATACGGAGATAACTTATTTTGCTAAATACAGTACGCTCGATAATGTTTATCAAAGAACAAATCGTTTTAGGTTACAAGACTACACACTGTTTCAAAATGGATTGACGTTTAAGTCGCCTTCCATTCAAGTGCGCGCATACATGACACACGAAAATACGGGGAAATCGTATAACATTCGCTCAATGGCTGAGAACATTGATAAAAGTTTTAAGTCGGACGATAATTGGTATAAAGATTTCACAACGCAGTTTAATTCTTTTACCAAATCTGGTTCAACACTTATTGATGCTTTAACAGCCGCACGACAATTTGCAGATAGTGGCAGACCTGTACCGCACACAGATGCGTTTAATAATTTAATTACAACCTTAGGCGATATTAACAACTGGGATATTGGTGCAGCTTTGCGCGTTGAAACCTATATGTATGATGCAGAAGGACAAATTGATTTAACCAAAGAATTGCTTTCAACTTTTCATGAAAATACGGGCGTGAATATTTTAACGGGATTCGATTATCGAAATTACGTCGTCATTCCCGATGGTAATTATTTTATCAATCCTATCGAATTTGGTAAAAATTTAAATTATGGTAAAACGAGTGGATTCGTGCAATTATCAAAAAGTATTTTTGATGAAAAATTAAAATTGAGTGCCACGCTGCGCGTTGATAAAAATGATTACTTCGACACAAAATTTAATCCACGTTTTTCAGCCGTCTATTCGCCAACAGAGTTAAATAATTTTAGGGTTTCATTTCAAAGCGGTTATCGCTTTCCAAGTTTATTTGAAGCATTTACAAATATTAATAGTGGCGGCGTAAAACGCGTTGGTGGT
>ENA-OBIO01001026-OBIO01001026.1-metagenomes-genome-assembly--contig:-NODE-1026-length-12197-cov-3.96269_pt1 | contig 12197 bp, 13 predicted proteins | sample MGYA00153383_OBIO01 | MGnify analysis MGYA00153383 | reverse complement strand
ACAACCCTGTTGCACCGCCGTGTGGGAATACGCATGGGACAAGCTTGGTTTTGCACTTGGTTTTGCACTTGCACTTGGTTTTGCACAAGTCAGAGGCGTAGATCTATCTGGCTCGGAATAAGATCATCCAAAAAATGTAAATTAATAAGTCTCACAAGCTCAAATTTTCGAGTCTCTGGCAGTCTAGGGCACTGGCAGTAGGCATCATTAGGTAGGTACATTTGGTACTAATCCACTCTTCTCAATTATTCGCAGGAGGAATCCTGCCTTGCAGTCGGACCTGGTGACGGCACAGGCCGCAGCAGCAGCGGCAGAGGAACGTGCTGATGAACTTGCCAGGAAGGTTGATATCCTGACCATAGCTGAGATGCTCTCAGGCAATAAAACGGAATCACTGGAAAACGAACTCGAGTCAGCGCTGTCCGAGCTCTGCGACGCCGAGGAGGCACACTCTGCTGAGGTTGCCAGCCTCCAATCGGATCTCGCTGCCGCGCTGGAGGCAGCAGAGGAAGCAGAGCTGGTTGCAAATGCCGCGAGCTCTGATCCCTTGGCGGCACAGCTGGAGGTAAACCCTGCATCTGGAGGTTTAGGGTTCATGGATGCTGTATACTCCCATTCGAATTGCGCCATTGACATTTGAATATTATATCCATGCACCACAGCGCGCCATATTTGCGTGAATATTTAACCAGGGATTGCTGAGCGTCTGAGACAGTATGATCGAGCTGAGTGCAGAGTCAGACGCTTGCATGAAGGATTGTCTGACACGCGTGATGTGCCCTTTCTATTGTCCGCAAGTTCAAGTTACAGCAATCAACGGCCATGTATTTCAATGCAGAGCATGGCTCTAGATGCTGCCGGGGCGCCCACAGGTCTGGAGGCTGCCAAGCTACACTCCCAGGAGTATGAGGAGCTGCAGCAGAACAACTCAGACTTGAGCGCCGCTCTAGCCGGCAATGCTGCTGAGGTGCGATTGGAACTCAGTCTAGATCGCTGTAAATAATAGCCTTCTATTGCTGGGGATAAACTTGGGATTGTTAAAGAACCATATTCGCATGTACTCGGATTACAATCATAAGATAACATATCAGGGCTTGGAGATTAAGAGCACTTTAGGTCAAGGTTTAGTAGAGAATCGATCATTCTTAGAACATACTTGGAGATCCTAGTAATATTCCACTTCCTGTGATTGCTCCGGCACTGATTCCGGCAATATGGAATCCTGAATGCGTCAGATGTCTGAAGTTTCCGAGGGGTTCGCGGTATGGCACTGATACCAGAATGCCTGATAGTATTCTTCAATCTAATTGTGGATCTGATAGTATCATGCAAGGGCACAGAGATCCTATACAAAACCCTGGTGGGTGCAGTACTTCCCCACAGGCTCGAATCAGTTTATCCTGCAGGGTATAGAGCCTATGTATGTGCCCTACTGAATTGATGTTCATATCTGTTCATACGAATGAAATTCATTGCCAACCCGCTATCATGCTGACTATATATCCCTTACCCCCCCTCCACTTGTGCAGCTACGGGCATGTCAGTTCTGTACAAACCTCATTCTGCACATTCCATCAGATCTAGCTGCAATACTGGTGAGCAATAAAACATTTTACTTATAAGTACGACCACTTTGTGAGTCAGGGGAGCCCCCGCCTCGAACACAGCATCATGGTTTGGTATACACTATCACTGTACGCCCTAGATCCAAATCAGGGTTTTGAATCGCACACCACCCGTCACAGGTTTCAGCACTTGAGGCCCAGCTGGTCGCCGCAACAGAAGCAGAACTCCAGGCGGGAATTCACGCTAAGGCCCTCGCCAAAGCCCTGGAGGAGGCCCACGTGGGGCAGGAAACCGCGGAGCTGAACCGTCGTGAGCTGGCGCAGTCAGGCGACGAACTCCGATTCCTGAAGGCATGTTATTAACCCTGGGCCGTAAGTCCTGTGACCTCGAGTTGGTTGGGAGCTCCATCTCCAATTCAGAGCTTCCCTCACGCCAATTTGTATTTTGAATCATTACATTAATTCTTAGAACCCGTAGCTGAAGCGCACATGAGCCCACCATGTAGCTGTAGGCTGGGGCATTACAGCAGGGTATGAGGCGTGCTCTCATTCACGGTGCAGGCAACAAAGCCGAAGTTGTAATAGAACCAGAAAAGGTTCTATAACTTTTTTAAGATCGGATGAATCTATCAAGCACTCACAAAAGGACGGAAGCGTCGATTCATGAGCATGTAGGGTATATGATGTATTGTCAGGGTGACGAACTCATTAACAAGTGCAGACGAAGTTGGAAGTGGCGGAAGCTGCGTCAGCAAGTCAGGTGGCAAGCAGTGCAGCAATGCTGAGGGAGCTGCAGCTCATGACAGCGGCACGTGAGGAGGCGGACAATACCCTAGCTCATGTGCAGCAGGTGCGTCATTGTGTAGGGTGTTGTCTGCTGTTGAAGCTTCATTGAGGGTATTATAAGGGGGTGGTTTCGTCCGCTCATGAATAAATACACTTGGTAGGATTCGTATACATACCATATACCGACGCATAAACTCGCAGAAGTGTGCCAGAAGTGTGTATTGACACGCAGATAATGTTTATGACGCTCCGAGTTTTTTTGCATGGTCGTAAGTTTGCATGTTGAGTCATTTCTTCAAAACTTCCGCGAATTCCTTGTTGATAACAAATACATAAGAATGGAAGTCGAGCATCAGGCAATGCCCCGTCTTTTGATTCGAGACCACAGTGCGGTGCGTGCGACTTCTTTTCAAACTCAGCACCACATGTACCCATTTTTCGCAGTCGCTGGATGTTGCACAGCTGGAAGCTGCCCAGCAGCTGGACAGGGCAGAGGAGCTAGCTGGCATAGCGAAAGCTGTGCCGATGCTGGAGGCGGCACTTACAGCGGTCGAGGTATGACCTAATAATACCCTGGATTATTATCGTCCATCTTAGAATCCAGACTTTATATCTTAAATTCCATGGTATAATAGACTCAATAATAGCCCTAGGATCAAATCTGCCGGATGGAGCAACCTCGGCTGATAGAGGTCTTTGCCCTATAACCTTCGAAACCCAAAACTCCATACCCTTAGAACCTTAATCGGTTGTTTGCCACTCCACACAGCTGTCTACTCACTATTCGCACCTAATCTGGCATTTGCATTATTTACCCTTTTCCGCAGGCGAATCTGGAAAGTGCAAAGGCGACTGCCCTCACAGCACAGCTCGCCTCAGGCTCTGAAGTCGAACGACTCCATGAGGTGTGTCGGGAGGCAGAGGGGTCGGCGGAGGCAGCTTCCGAGCAGCTGCGTGTAGAGCAGGACGCGCATGCTGCCACACGGTGTAAGCTGGTGCGGCAAGCTTCCCTTTTCCTGAGATTTTCCCATTATTCACGATTGAAATGTGGTGAAGAGTACTCTGCACAGTATCGAGTTTGTGTGGTGCCGACTAGGCGCCTGTCGTATGTGTTGTGATGAGGGAAGTGATGATGCATGTTTATGAGTGTCAACCCTATGGGATCGAGGTTGTACCCTAGACCCTGATTATGCCTTGAAGCTTGACAAATTCTGAAAGCCAGAGCTGCCATACCACTAAGCAATTCGGTCATGTTCTGATACACTTCAAATATGTGTGTACCCTCGAAATTCTGCACGATCCCAGGTGTTTTGCATGAACACGCTTATATTCACCCCAATCATCAGACATGAAACAAATAAACACCTCCATAATCCCCCACCCCCCCTTCTCAACCCAGCATGGCTGAGAGACTACACGCACGTGGCAGGCGGAGGCAGAATTGCTCAAGGTCGCGGCAGGGAAGGCCGGAGAGGAGCGTGAGCAGGGCCTCCGTCACCACGTGCAGCATGTGGCTGAGCAGGCTGCCCATGCAGCCGTTATGCACGCTGCTGAAATCAACGCAGCCCAGAAGGTGAGCGTTCTGTGCACATGAAATATGTGGAGTGAAGTAGAGGATGTTTTATTTCGAGATGGTGCTGTCATAGGGAGGATGACTTGACAAAGGGAATGTATTCGTATGATACAAATGAAATGAATTTGAATCATTTGATGTGTGTGAGTGCTTGCGGATAGATATATTGCAGTGCAACCGTTGAGTCTAGCAGTGCTTCATCCTCTTCCTTGCGACACTCGCAGGATATGGGGATTGCTGTCGTGTCATACATTCATTCCCGAATCCTTGTATTCGATGATTCTAAACCTGCATTTCAATCCCACGCTATAGCCCCATAATTTTGACCAACTTATTCTTTATCTGATTACGGCTACAGGCATGTACAGAAGTGTGCACACGCTTGGCTGTCAGGGAAGTCCAGATAGCAGAGCAAGCTGCGATCTTCACCACCACCCAAGAAGCCCTTGCCACCGCACACTTCGAGATAGCCAGACTCACCGCTGTCTTCGATGACGCAATCAAAAATCAAAAATTGGAAGCTGCTGCTCAGCTGGAGGTACGTGATCCTTCCATTATGGTTCCTTATGCACGTGGCCCACTGGCACACCGAATGAAATTTCCAAAAGTACTCTTACTTCCACTTCAAAGTATGTGACAAGTATATGACTGAAGTTGACGGAAGATTCTCGTTTATACAAATGAATACGTCATCCTGCCAACATAGAGTCCGTCTTCTGTTGAAAACTGCTTTAGAAGGCATATAATTGAAATGCATGTGTCACCAGTCTTTCGTTAGCCGTCAAGATAATACTCCTGACACGAATTCAGCACATCAAAACACGACTGTTTGCATAAATAAATTGTAAATTTAATTTCCCCAGCGTTCTGGTGTGCAGGCCATAATCAAGCAAGCTTCTGCTGAATATGCCACAGCTGCCACAGCTGCTGAAGCAGCCACCACGATGCTGGATGACGTCACCGCGTCCTTGGATACCGCGCAATCCCGCCTCGCGCACTCAGAGGCAGCTACAGGAACTCACTTCGACAAGATTTCCGATCTGGAGGCGGACTTGAGCGCAGCTCAGGACCGAGCCGATATGCTCAAGTCAGCTGCTGACGATGCCACAGCTGAGGCTGCAGAGCGGGACACACAGCTGGCGGTAGTCACCGAGCAGCTGGAAGGAGCTGTGGAGCAGCTGCGCACTGCACAGGAAGCTGCAGTCGCTGCTGAGGAAGGCACCACACGACAGAGGGGCATGATAGCTGAGCTGACGCACCATGGGGAGTCTCAGCAGGCTGCAGCAGCGGAAGCTGCGGCAGCTGCCGCGGTGGTGGTGGCAGCCACATCGGCCGAAGCAGCAGCAGCAGCGGTGGTGGCGGCGGCTGATATAGCTTACCTCACCAAAGAGGTTGCCACACTCGAGGAGCATGCAGCCAGCCACCGGAACGCTGCCAAGGCAGCTGCTGGGCAGCTAACGGTAGCCACAGGGAAGGTCTCCGCACTGCAAGCGACCACAGATCAGATGGGAGAATCACTGACAGCTGCTGCAGATACAGAAACTCTTCTGAAGGCTCAGCTATGCACCGCACACTCAGAGCTCGCAGATGCGGCATCTTATGCTCAGGCACTCACCGAGGAGTTGAGAGTGGCTCAGACAGGAGCTGCAGCTGCCGCTGAGGAAGCTGCGGTGAAGCTGGAGGATGCCCAGTATGCACTGACTGCGGCACATAATGCTTCGGAGGTACGCCAGGGCACACGTCTAAGCCCTCATTCCCCTCGTCTGACTCCATCTATCAACGAACTGCCCACTTCATTCCAACACTTTATGTAGAGAAGATCACAGCTAGCATGATACACAATAGAAATTTTGGCCGCCAGTGCCGTGAAAAGAATTCTCATGACTGGTTCTGAGGGCTGAATTACATCTTTCCACAGGCAGCATCAATGGACGCACAGCAGGCCTCCGCAGCCACAGCTGGGGCCCTGCACAGCGCACGCAACGATCTCGCACAGCTCCACGCTGAGCTTGAGACAGCACACCTAGCCGCTGAGCAACACGTTACAATTGCAGTGTCTACCTCAGCCGCGGCATCTTCCTCGGCAGCGGACGCAGTTGCCACCCTCGCGGAAGCTGGTGAGAAGCTGATGGCTCTCGAGACAGAGCTTGCCGCGACTCGTGCCGGTAATAAACACCTCTCCGCAGAGGTAGCAACGGCGACAGCGACAGTTTCCGCTATGCAGACGGCCCAAGAGGAAGCTGCAGCACTACATGCAGATGTGGTCAGTGCAGCACAGGTGGCAGAACTGCAAGCAGCGGAGGCAGCAATGTCAGCGGAGATGTCAGCGGAAGCTGCGGGTGCAGTTCTCCTCGACATCCAGAATCGGATGGCGGCGCTGAAGGGGGCGATGGCTGAGAGCAGCGCCCAGTGTGCGGTAGCTGGAGAGAAGCTGGTGACCGCTGAGGTGAGCACTTGCCTCGAGACCTGTGCTTGTTAGGTCTCTTTTTGATTGAAATTGATTTTCTCCCGGCATTGTATTGACGAGAAATTTGTAAATTGTAATTGCGAATGCAGCGTTTGCAAAATATGCCTTGAATTCAGGGGACATTAATGAGGGATGAAACATTGACTCAACAGTGATGTCTGAATATGTCTGTCTCTGCGGTGGGTCCGCAGTCTAATCCACGAGGTACAACATAAGTATCACCGGTAACGATTTGACACAGAATTGGAACACGACGGGATGGCTGTACCCTTCAAAAGAATACACTGATCTCGTGCGCCCAAGAGAATCCTTCTCTGCACAGTAGGCGAGGGTCGCGTAGAACTCAGGAACCTGAAGGGGCTTCCAAAAATTATCTGATAGTGTATTTCCATCAATATAATCCCATCAATTGTCACTTTCAGCCTCATCACAGAACATGACTGTGCTCTTGCTGTCAGAGCAAAGCTGCCTTCAGCAAGCGGTAATAGCATTCGTGTATTTCTACTGTGGTGTGAGAGAGACACTGAGCCAACACGGTAAGCGTGCAGGACGCGCTGGCCCACGTGGGTGCTGAGCTGGCGATGACTAAGGCTGCCGTCACGGCATCTGGCGAGAAGCTGTCTGCAATGGAAGCAGCACACGCTGCGGTACAGGCACGTGCAAATTTGAATACAAGAAGATAAATTCAGCATGCGTTCTGATACGCCAAGTATAATAGAGTTTGTAATTGCAAAAAAATTCTGAGCAGGCAATATGAAATGGCGTAACATAGAAATTGGTCCAATACAAGGGCCTCAAGGTTATGTATATTTGAGTGTGGTGCATAATTTCCTCATATGTACGCAGTAGCTAGCACTCGAACAATATTTGTCGGCTCACTCCACAGTAGTTTTCCATCTACTGTCGTCATCATATCCGAAATAGCAACCCCAGATACATTGCATAGGAAAGTGCGACCGTATCAATCTCAGACAGTGCACCCTCTGCTATCAACCTCTTCTTATTGCTATAAAGTTGCTGCTGCTTGCAGGAGGTTGCGGCTCAAGCGGTAACAGAGAGTGACTCGGCTGCAGCAGCAACAGCAGCAAATCTCGCTACCGCAGAAGTGGCGCTCGCAACATCACAGCACCTAGTGACCGAGCTAGAGGATGCGTCAGAGGCGCATGCTGACGAAATCTCTGACCTAGAGGCTGACCTCAGCTCAGCACAGGACCGAGCTGCCGAGCTTGAGTCCACTGCGGAAGACGCAGCAATAGAGGCCATAGCGATGGAAGCTTGGCTGGTGGAAGCCACAGAGCAGCTAACCGAAGTCACCGAGCAGCTGGAGGAAGCTCAGGAGAAGCTGGCAACCATGGTCAACCACCCTGAGATGGACTATACTCTCCGAGGTGACGACTCAGTAAGGGTGGCTCAGCTTAAGTCTGAGCTGAGCGCGACAACAGCACAGGCAGCTGCAGAGCTAGACTTCGCTCACACGCGAGTAGCACAACTCGAAGCCGACTCCGCCTCAGAGTCCGAGTCCTTCAACGCGACTCTGACCTTGGCACGCGAGCGCACCACCGTTCTCGAAAAATCAGCTGGAGATCTCACTGCTCAGCTCGCCATCGCTCAGGGTGAGATCACCACTCTAAAAACAGCGGTTGAGGGCGGTGTCGCAGAGCTAGCGTCAGCCAGCACACGCTCGGCAGCTGCTACAGTGGAGGCGAGCGCAGCTACCGAGGCAGCCACAGCCCATGTGCAGGCTACACTTACCGAGCGTAACTCAGAGCTACGAGCTGCGGAAGAGCGGTGTGGTGAGTTGCGAGCCGCCATGTATAATTCAACAAAGGAGCTGGTGACCACCAAGGCCGCGGCAGCTCAGGAGGTGGCGGAAGCTACTCAGCAGGTGGCTGTTCTGAGAGAGAAAGTGCTTCGGTCAATGTGCTCAGCTGAGGAAGCCACTCAGAAGCTCAGCGCGTGCCAGGCTGAGCTAGCCGGGGTGAACGCAGCTGCTGAGGAAGCTGCTGGGCAGCTAGCGGCGGTTGAGACGGAGCTCGAGGGGTTGAAAGAGCGACATGCAGTAGCTATGGAGTCAGTTGCAGATTCGGTAGTGCAGCTAGCAGCGCTGGATGCAGAGCTAGCTACCACCCACCAGGCACTCGCAGAGGCTGAGCACGCTCAGTGGAACTCAGCAGAGGAAGCGACGCAGAAGCTGGAAGCCGCCCTCGCACGTGTTGACGAGGCCGAAGAGCGGGCAGCGGAGTTTGAGGACATGGCGGTTGCTGCTGAGTCAGCACGTGCTGAGAGAGACACACGGCTGGAGGTAAATTCAGACAAGCTGGCCGACACTGAGGAGGAACTGAGGGATGTCAAGGGGAAGTTGGAGGAAGTCAAGGGGAAACTGGAGGCAGTAACAGTGCAGTTGTCCGACAGACTCGCCAACGCGGAAGGAGCTGCGGACAGGGGAGGCAATGAGCTCCTGGCGGCTCAGCAATGTGTGGCTCAACTCACGGTGAGTTCTTCCCCTCAACAAGATCTGACACTGCATGAATACCACTGCATGATTCAATGTGTCATTCAGTCAGTACATAAATATATTTTAATGAGGAAATCACATCGTACTCAGTGGTTGTAAGCATGGCATGCATAGAATATGGTTGCTTTCCTCGTGTAGCTACGCAGCAGCTACATAATCGTGCCAGTACTAGCTAGCCATGGTCATCAATCGTCTATTCTACCACCACGACCTAGGGCAATTGAAGTGGCTCCAGTGCGGTGGGAATTCGCTGCATACATGCCCAGCCCACATAGCAAGTGTACACCTCAAGATATCTGCAGCTAACGCTGCATTGTGCAACACCTGGTGGCAGACCTGACCCTATAGGGTCTAGATACTGTATTATAGACCCTAACCTCTAGACCCTGGATCTGCAGCGAGCGCACGGTGCTATCATGGAGCTGCTGGACGACGTAGGGCCTGCGGAGGGTAGAAGCCACCCCAGCTCCCACCAAGCTTCCGCACCTTCAGACGCTATCGTGCCTCAAGCGCACAGCCGCCAAACTCGCATCAGCCGCCTATCGGAAGCCGCCGCGGCAGTTTGCAGCGAGCTGGCCCTCCGAGAGCGCAGGCATCCGGATATACTGCACCCTAGCTCCTCCACAGACCTGATGTCCGAGCAGGAGAACTTGGATCCCCTGGAGTATGATACATTCGCAGCCGGTGTGGCGGATTCCTGGCACCCCGCAGGAGCGCAGCAGGACAGCGTCGTGCTGGACGCTGAGTGTTCATTGCCTTCACAGCGCGAGCCGAGCAACAGCGGCAGCAGGCCTGCGGGAAAAACTGTCTCCAACAACATGCAGCTGATCCACAGTCTGGTTACTGACATCGTCACTGACCTCTCCTGGCAGACCTCACCACAGGAAGAGGACGCGCCCACATTCGGTCAGGCATGTCAGGAGAGTCCTGAGCTCTCCCTCTCCCTGAGTGGCGAGGGGACAGACGGCAGCGCACCCGTCAGGATTTCGCTGCACGCTGAAATGCGGGAAGCCCTATCCCGTATCACGCGGTGCTCAGCGTCAGTGCAGCCTGCGAAGCGGAGTGCTGCGCTCTCCCGTGTACTGGAATTCTCAACCGGCACCGGGGGCAAAAGTGATCAGCGGCAGACGGCAGTCTCCAGACAGCACGACCGGCAAGCATCCACCGTTGGAGGGGATGGGGGCGCAGAGGGTGGCAGTCAGTCTGCCGGTGATGATGAAAGCGAGGTACCAACCTGGGAAGTGGCACTAGGGAGGGAGCAACAATTGAGTAGCAAGTACGCAGCAAACGGGGAGCTGGCAGCTGCTAAAGAGGAGATGAAGCTCGCATTGGAGCAACTCAGGGCTTGTGCAAGCGAAATGGGGGTCCAGCTTCCGCATGATTGCTGAGGTTGCAGTGTTCATGCTTGGAATGAGGTCTGTGATGTGTGTTACGACCGTGATACCTGTGTCCTCTGAGTCATGGTTGACGGTTATTAGTGCTGTTCGGCAATGGATTACATTTGGTAAAACCGGTTGTCAATACTAGCAGAGACAAGCACCAAATGTGTACGCGTATCTTTACTAGATCTGTATAATAAAGTGATAAGGTGACACGACGCATTGTTGTACAACATTTGTGAATGAAAGACAACGTTGTCTGGACAGAAAGTCCGTCAGATGTTCTAAATCCCTTGCTGTAAATTAATTGATATGATCTGCTCGACAATGCTCGAAATCCCTTGATCAATGGCCTTACAGAAGCAAGGCCTTACAGAAGCAAATCACTCCTCTATACCCCCTCTACACCCGATCTTTCACTTCACACGCACTCGGACTAGACCCTCCTCGACCTAGACCCTACACCCTCCTATACCCTAGACCCTCCTCGACCAAGCGCTTGTCCCGAGTCCACGAATCGAGGATCTAGGGTCTAAACCACACTGCTTTAACCCTGGGCTTCAGCGGTGAGGATGTGCCTGTACTGGGCTGTGCACATCAGGGGAATACCTTGGACTGGTCCATGGTGTCGTGCTGCAGCCACTCCAGACCTAATATAATACACGGTGATTAGGGCATAAGACGTGGACAATCACAGCTCCCCATACCCCAGTCACGTGTCTGACACAAACCGGACTCTCCTTGCATTCACGCTCAAGCACTGCAAAACCCACACCACACCACGGTACATGGATAATAAATGCCCACACTACTTTTCGACGCCCTGAAACTTCACCACATTTATTCACTATACCCTGACGCTACGCTGCTACCATATCCAATGCAGGAGGAGAGCCGTGTGCGGCAATCTCAGCTGGAGAGTGAGATAGCAGCGGCAACAAAGGCGCTGAAACATGCGCAAAGCGATTCTCTGGTATTGCGCACTACTCAGGAGGCTGCAGTTGCCAAGGTACGTAATATTCCCAGATCACGCAATCATAGAGTATTCTAAGTTATGCACGTAACACATTTCACAGGAGATGAGGTTCTCATTCCTTCAGATTCCAGTGCAGCCATACATAATTCAGGGTTTTCCTGCATACTGAGGCTGTAAACCCTGTCACAACCCTGCCACAGGGAGGGCGTTATGGACGGGAGGTCTATGACGTGGAGGCTGCCATGATGGTGCGGGACGAAAGCGCACGTGATGGCGCCGAAGCTTCCCGGCAGCTACCTCGCAACAAGTGGTCCATAGGGGCGTTACCCACCATGCGTTCAGCTCAGTCTTTAATACAGACTGCAGCACAATCCCTGCGGAGGGGCATCGCCTCAGCACGTCAGTAATGAGAAGTTCATTTCATCACTCATTCCGTGGCAGAATCCTGTTCATCGAAAATCAGATGCTCAATGATATGTTGGTATGCTCGCAGGCAATTTTCTGCGCAGGCAGTCGGCAGCTCGGTTAGGGCTCATGCTCTATGCCGGTACTCTGCACTTGCTTGTGGCCAGCTGCTTCCTTGTACGGTCACAGCCGAATGACATGCAGTAGGACCACATCAGGATGGGCCTCGCCAGTACCACTTTAAGATTTGTAAGACAGAATGTGTTCCCACCGTAAAACACTAGTGTGCCAGGTTAAATGTCTAGGTAGGGTCTAGGGTCTTTTGAGTCTAGGCCTTAGGTTCTCTTAGGGTCTAGACCCTAAACCCTAGACCCTAGACCCCGAGTTTTTTCAAATGTGTGTGTTTGTTCGACCATTTTTGTGTAATGGTATCCGGATAGAACGGAGTCGGTTGTACTTCCTTGTATGATTACGAATCTCCCTTTCTGTGTCCTGAAAGTATATATATATATTGTGTACGGTATCCGTTGT
>ENA-OBIO01001024-OBIO01001024.1-metagenomes-genome-assembly--contig:-NODE-1024-length-12204-cov-2.98049_pt1 | contig 12204 bp, 10 predicted proteins | sample MGYA00153383_OBIO01 | MGnify analysis MGYA00153383 | reverse complement strand
CAAGCAACTGCACTTCCTGCTGGTGTTGAAGTTGTTCGTATGCCAAAATTAAGTGATACCATGACTGAAGGTGTTGTTGAAAAATGGCATAAAAAAGTGGGCGATAAAGTAAAGAGTGGAGAGTTATTAGCAGATATTGCTACGGATAAAGCAACCATGGAATTTGAATCATTTCAAGATGGCGTGTTAATACATATTGGTATTGAGGAAGGAAAAAGCGTTCCCGTTGATAGTGTTTTAGCTATTTTAGGAAAAGGTGGGGAAGATATCGCAGCGATTTTGAAAACAATTGAAGGAGCAGGAAAGACTCAAGAGACGAAAGGGACTTTAGAGATTAAAGGGACAAAAGAGACAGACACAACTGTAACAATTCCTTCAACATCAAACAACTCTAATCAAACAACAACTACATCAAACGATGGAAGAGTAAAAGCAAGTCCTTTAGCAAAAGCAATAGCAAAAGAAAAAGGTATTGATATTTCAAAAGTGAGTGGCTCAGGCGATCATGGCCGTGTAACTAAATCAGATATAGAAAATTATAAACCACAAACAACATCTAGCAGCAGTAGTTCTAAAACCGTTAGCTCGTTTGTACCAGGAACAGAAGGCTACACAGATGAGCCTACTTCGCAAATGCGAAAAGTAATTGCAAAACGATTATTAGAAAGTACCAACGGAGCACCGCATTTTTATTTAACCATTGAAGTGGATATGGATAACGCCATCGCTTCTCGTAATGCGATTAATGCGATGCCTGATACAAAAGTCTCATTTAACGACTTAGTGATTAAAGCTTGTGCAGTCGCGTTACGCAAACATCCAAAAGTAAATACATCTTGGATGGGAGATAAGATTCGTTATTACTCACACGTACATATTGGCGTAGCAGTTGCAGTTGAAGAAGGCTTGTTAGTGCCGGTAGTTCGTTTCGCCGACCAAAAATCATTAACTCAAATTAGTGCTGAAGTAAAGGATTTAGGTAAACGCGCGAAAGATAAAAAATTACAACCCGCCGATTGGGAAGGAAACACATTCACGGTTTCTAATTTGGGAATGTTTGGTATAGATGAATTTACGTCCATTATCAATACGCCTGAGTCTTGTATTTTATCTGTTGGTGCTATTAAACAAGTTCCAGTGGTAAAAAATAATCAAGTAGTGCCAGGTTCTGTGATGAAAGTAACATTAGCTTGCGACCATAGAACTGTGGACGGAGCAACAGGAGCCGCATTCTTACAAACATTAAGAACTTATTTAGAAAATCCAGTAACTATATTGGCTTAATTAGTATCAGCAAGAAAACTCCAATTTCTTCGTTATACTTGCCTTAAAAATGGTCATTTGCGAAAAGCAAACTCCCATTGTTTAAGCCTTCGCAAGCCTCGAACTAGGGGTTTCTTATCTAACACTTTGTTTTATTCCAAGCACTAATTATATTGAGGTTTAAAGTTTTAAACCTCAAATTAATTTTTTAAAATCTATATCCAAAAGTCCACATAAAATTACTATACAAATCAGATTTTGTGTTAAAGAAATTTGGAGTTCCTGAATAATAGTTTCCACCAATAGATTTAACATATCCTGTTCCGAAAGGATCAGATTTACTATAGCTGTCGATTTTAGTACCTAAAGTTAAAAGCATCGTCAGATTAAATCTCTTATTGAAACGTTTGATAAAACCGATACTTAATCCATAGTATTGCCTTCTTATTTCAAAATCATTATTAAATATATATGTATTATTATAAGGTATATTATAATACAAAGTAGCAGTTACATTATATGATGTAAATAAATATGAAGGACCAATCAAAAAATTTGTAGAGGATTTCATAATAGGTGCAAATAATAAGCTTACTCCAAATTGATAATTTAATTTATTGAATATTAATTTACCTTGATCTTCATAATGAAACAAGCCTTGAAAATAATTTGTTGCTTTTGGCACATCAAAACCAATTGTTATAGGCGCATTAACAATTAAATGCAACTTTTTCATATCTCTCATATAATTGAATCCAACACAATTATTTAAAAGTACATAGGGATTAAATCCTATATAGTTTTTCTGTTCATATAGCCTTTCGTTTAACGAATCCCTCTCTCTAATAAAATCAGATACCAAATTAAAATTACGATTACTAAAGATTTTACGATGCATATCAATAACAATCAATACATCTGAACCACCACAATATTTTATTATTTTTTCATCTTTGCCTCTTTTCTTTATATGAAAGATTGTATCTATTTTCTCATTATCATTAATAAGGGAATTAACATCATTGCCTTCATCTATTGATATTGAGGGAAGTATTGAATATATTGTTGTTAAACTATAATAATTAGACGAGTGCAGTTTAGTTGAGCAAAAGACTATTGCTAAAATGAGTGTGGTTATAGTTTTCATATTATATTTTTTTATATTAAGCTCCGTAAACTCCAGCGGATGCAATCCTGCCAATTATAATTAAAAGAACAGCCAAGACAATTACAAATGCGATTAGAAAAGAAAAAAAGGCTGCTAGATTCAGCATACCTTTTAATCTTTCAAAATCATAGTTCGGATTTTTTAATTTTGCCCATTTTAATTTCCTTATAGCAATAAAAACTAATACGAATCCCAGCATAGGAATAAGGCAAAATCCTAAAGCTAAAAAAATAAATAGCTTAGCTTTTTTCAAGGATTTTTCTGGACTTATTTTATAATCCTCTTTCACAAAAAGCGGATTATGCGGATTAACTTCACTTAATGGTTTTATTTTCACAATTTTATTTTCTCTATTTAAAACAACCAACACATGTTTTCCACTACATCTTTTAACTAACACGCCATCCCTTCCTCTTCGTTGAAAATGAAATACACTGTCTTTTATGATAATAGAATTAGTAAGTCTATTTATAATTTCTTTATCAGTATCTATTTTAAAATCTTCCTTTTTTAATTCAACGCTTTGATTTAATGAAGCATATCGTTTTGAAGTATCTACATTAATCGTATTGTGTTTTAGTGTTTTATTCGGTTGTAAAAAAACACCTGTAGTATATTTTCGATTTATGAAACTTGTACTCGAACAAGATGATAAAAAGAGAATCGAAAGTTGAATGGATAATTTGATAATTGTTTTCATGATAAATTATATAAAGATTTATAGATCAAAATTAGATCGCCTATAAACTGAAACGAAACGGAATAATAGACCTCAGTTTGAAAATGACGCAAAAAATAAGCGCAAATTTCAAAACCGACCACTATAAATAGATTTATCACAAATAATTAGAATTAATAGCATATTATTTGCAATAAGTGCAACTAATGATTATCTTTAATAGTAATAAATACTACAAAATGAACGATAAAAAATCAGCATTTGAAATGCAAGCGTTATTTATTACACATTTAAAAAATACAGTTCCTGCAAGTGTTTCGTTAGCGGATGACATTGCCGATCTTCTTAAAATAAGCAATGACAGCGCTTACAGGCGATTACGAAATGAAACAGTGTTAAGCTTGGACGAAACATATAAGATATGTAAGCATTATCGCATATCCGCGGATGCTATATTTTCTAAGCAAACAAACGCAGTAACGTGCAACTACATCAAGTTAACTGATTCGGCTGAAAATTTTGAAAGTTATTTATTAAGTCTCGAAAATCAATTGAAGCAAATTTCCAAAGCAGAAAACGCTAAAATTATTTATGCTGCCGAAGAAATTCCTATTTTTCATTCCTTCCATTCCGAGAAACTCTCTGCATTTAAGCTATTTTATTGGCAACGTTCTGTACTGAACATCAAAGAATATCAAACTAAAAAATTTGATTGGGATGTTATTTCCGAAAAATTACTGCGCATTGCTAAAAACATTCATACAATTTATTTAAAAATTCCTAGCACCGAAATTTGGACAGTTGATACGATTCAAACTACCGTAAAACAAATTGAATATTATTTCGAGTCAGGTGCATTTAAAGAAAAAGAAGATGCAATTACAATTTTAAATGAGCTGAAACAATTAGCTCAGTCTATTAATAGATATGCAGAAGAAGAAAATAAAAATGAGAAACCAAATTCTTCGATTGCCCAATTTGGCTTATATAACAGTGATTTAGTAATAGGAACCAACTGTATTCATGTAACGATGAATGAACAAATTGTTTCTTATATTTCGTTTAATACCTTAAATTCGTTAACGACAACTAATCAACAATTTTGCGAAGAAATAGAACATTGGATGAAAAACTTAATTAAAAAATCAACCTTGATTAGTGGCGTTGCAGAAAAACAACGCTTTCAGTTTTTTAATAAAACAAATAAGTCTATTGATTTAGCAATTGAACGCATTAAGAATTATTAAAACAAAATGAATCACTCACACTATAATATCATCATTGTTGCAGGCGGAACAGGCACTCGCATGCAATCGAGCATACCCAAGCAATTTATAGAAATAAAAGGGAAACCAATTTTAATACATACGATTGAAAAATTTATTGAATTTGATGAATACATTAACGTCATCGTATGCGTGCATAAAGATTATTTAACCGATGCTAATTTTATGTTGGCTGAATATTTTCCTGATAAAAATGTGCAAACCATAGTAGGTGGGGAAACACGATTTCACTCCGTGAAAAACGGATTAAATTGTATTACGAATAAAAATGATATTGTTGGTATACACGATGCTGCTCGTCCATTTGTAAGTGTAGATACGATTAAGCGTTGCTTTGAAACCGCATCTATTAAAGGCAATGCCATACCTGTATCGCCTGTTAATGAAAGTTTACGTTTAGTAACTAATGGTATTAACAAAGCGGTGAGTCGTGATGATTATAAAATAGTGCAAACGCCTCAATGCTTTTTAGTATCAAAAATACAAACTGCATTTGAACAACCGTTTACACCTTTTTTTACTGATGATGCAACGGTATTGGAGCGTATGGATGAAGAAATATTTTTAGTAGAAGGGAATCCTGAAAACATAAAAATTACAAATCCAGATGATGTAAAATTTGCAGAATTATACTTATAACGATGACAACTGAAGACATAGCTGATGCGTTAGAGCTCACGGGGAAATTAATGGAATTGCATAACGAAAATCCATTCAAAGTAAAAGCCATTAACAGTGCGGCTTACAAGCTAGGCAAAACACGACTCGACTTAAACAATCTATCTATTGAGGAACTAACTAAAGTAGAAGGCATTAGTAAAAGTTTAGCTGAAAAAATTTATGCGTTCATTACTACCGGCACTACTCCTGAACTAACCGAATTACAAGCAAAAACGCCCACTGGTGTTATTGATATGTTAGGCATTAAAGGTTTAGGCCCAAAAAAAATAAGGCAGCTTTGGGAAGAATTAGACATAGAAAGCGTTACTGATTTATTGTATGCTTGTCACGAAAACAGATTAATAGAATTAAAAGGCTTTGGAGTTAAAACTCAAAATTCAATCATTGCAAATATTGAATTCAAATTAAAAAACACGGGGAAATTTCATTACGCTCATGCCGAAAAAATTGGTAAGCCTATCATAGAACAATTATTAAAACAAACTGATTTAGTAAGTTACACAGGTGCTATGTACCGTAAATGCGAAGTAATAGAAGAAATTGATATTTTAATTGGAGACGAATCCATTGATACTGATGAATTTATTTCGGAACAAATTCCTATTAATTTTATTCAGGTAAATCCTACTATTTTTTACAGAACATTAGTAGAAACCTCTTCTACAAAAGAGCATTTAGAAGGTATTCATTTTTCGGAACTAAAAACAAAATTATATAAAAGTGAAGAGGAAGTATACGTTAGTCTAAATACGCAATATTGCGAGCCTGAATTACGAGAAGGATTATTTGAATTAGAAAAAGCAAAAACACATACTTTACCTAAACTCATTGAATTAGCTGATTTAAAAGGCATTTTACACAATCACTCTACCTATAGTGATGGCATGAATACTTTAGAAGAAATGGCCACGTATTGTAAGCAACTTGGTTACGAATATTTAGGAATTTGTGATCACTCTCAAACAGCCAGCTATGCGGGGGGTTTAAAGGTAGAGCAAGTATTATTGCAACAGGATGAAATAAAAAAACTCAATCAACAGTTAGCACCATTTAAAATATTTAAAGGAATTGAAAGTGATATATTAGGTAACGGAAATTTAGATTACGAAGAAGACATTCTCAAAACCTTTGATTTTATTGTAGCTTCCGTTCACGCCAATTTAAAAATGGATGAAGAAAAAGCAACGAATCGCTTATTAAAAGCAATAGAAAATCCATACACCACCATTCTTGGTCATCCAACTGGCAGGTTATTACTAGGAAGACCTGGCTATCCAATTGATCACAAAAAAATAATTGATGCTTGTGCGGCTAATAAAGTTGTCATCGAGTTAAATGCTCATCCCTATCGCTTAGATATTGACTGGCGTTGGATACCGTATTGTTTAGAAAAAGGCGTGATGATTTCCATCAATCCGGATGCTCATCAATTAAAGGGTTACCACGATATGAATTATGGCATTAACGTGGCTCGTAAAGGTTTACTAACAAAAGAAGAGTGCTTTAATTCGAAAAGCTTAATTGAAATTGAACAGTATTTTAATAAAAGAAATAAATAACTCTTTACACATACTTCAATAAAAAAGAGGCTGTCTAAAAACTTAATTTTACGGTCATCCTGAACTTGTTTCAGGATCTCAAACCAAGTAAAATCTATCCATTTCGACATGCTGAAATAAATTCAGCTTGACGATTCGGAATTTTTTAGACAGCCTCTTTGAGTATAATTCATAAATTTTTGATTAATCAAAAAAACCAAAGAAAAACATAACTGCAGCTTCTTCCTTATCTACGCCATTTGCCGAACCTATAATACTTCCGTCTTTTCTAACATCACCATTACTTTCTATTTTTCCCTTAATGCTTCCGTTTACTCTTACGTCACCATTAGATTCTACTTTACCAACAATAGACCCGTCTTTTCTGATGTCTCCGTTAGATTCAATTTTACCTTTGATGCTTCCGTTTACCCTTATATCACCGTTAGATTCGAACTTTCCTTTTATACTTCCGTTGATACGAATATCTCCATTTGATTCTATTTTACCAAAAACAGAACCACTTTTTCTTAGATCTTGTGCTGAAGCTGAATGAACATTCAAACAAATAACAGAAGCAATTAATAATTGTGTGATTTTCATAGATTGATTTTATTAAATTTACTACTCGTTTGGCTTTTCGTTTACGCCCCAATTTTAAATGTGCCTGGCTCACAATAGTTACATAAATATAAATATAATCTCATCAAATAACGATACTATCATTAAATGATTTTCGAAGACTTAAAACAAAACAAACAATGCCCTGATTCAACCTTTGATAAGATATATCCTAAAACCTATCAAGAACACTCTGCGCGTCATTTCACTCCTGTGAAAATAGCTATTAAAGCTGCCAAACTACTCGTAGATAGTCCTTCAGATAAAATATTAGACATAGGGTCAGGCGTTGGAAAATTTTGCTGCATTGGCTCAACTGTAACTGACGCTCATTTTTATGGGATTGAAAAACGAAAAACACTTATTAATTTATCAAACAAAATAAAAAGACAGTACAAATTAAAAAATGCTCATTTTATTAATAACGATTTTACACAAATCGATTTTAAAAAATTTAATGGTATTTATTTTTTTAATTCATTTCATGAAAATTTTGACGAAAGTTGTGTATTAGACGAAACATCTAAAGTCTCGTTAAGTGTTTATAAAAAATACCATGATGATTTAATATTAAAACTAAACGAGTGCGTAAAAGGCACAAGACTAGTAACGTTTCACACATTCAAAAATAAAATTCCTTCCACTTATCAATTTATTGATATGAATGATACAGGACTCTTAAAGTTTTATATTAAGAAATAAAATGAGAACATTTAATTTAAAACACGATTGAATTTAACAAAAGATAACAAGGTTAAATCCTCATTTTTAAATAGATTTAAATAACCTTTAATAAAATAAGATGAATTATTTAATCTGTGATGCCTGTAATTTTAAGAATGCCATTTACACTGAGCGAGTTGTGTTTTGCAATCATTGTCATCAAAAAATGAACAACAATTATATAGATTGGAAAAAATCTAATCATAATGCATCCTTTGAAACCTATATCAATGAAGCAACTACAACTGATAGTTCTCCGCTCATCTTAAAAAATACAGAGATACCGAAAGATAAAAGAATGTCATTTAAAAATCGAATGCATTTTTTAAAAACTCATACCACTAAAAAAACACGCGTATTTATAGTGGCGACCTTAGCTCAATTTTTATTATTCTCCATGATTATGGTTACTCAAAATAACAACCATGAAACAACAGATGAAAAGACTGTTGCCGAAAAAAATTATTTATCTCAGGTTAAATGGGGCAATTACTCTATCTCGCAAGAACTTGCCATTACACTTCCTTTCGAATTAAAAAAATCAGAATCAGTTTTACCTTACTATCTCACAAATTATTATGCTTTGGAAAATAGCAGAAAAGCCGAATCTTGCGAATCTTTTTCGGTAACCATTGAAGAATTTGAAATGAATGAATATGCGCATTCAGCACATAAAGATTTTTTAGAAATGAAAGATGCTTACATGCTTGCGGCTAATGCTTACTTTATTACTAACGAAGGCTATGACCATTTGAAAATAAAAAATTATCAAACAGATATGCAACATGGTTCCTATATAGCCAATGGTAGAAATTACAGTTATGATAATTATACGTTAACTAAAGGGAATAAAGCCGTTAAGATTATCGTAAGTTATTTACAAGACAATGAATTATTAAGTAATTATGCTAATATTGTATCGCAAAGTATTTTCAATAACAAGCAACAGATTTAATTATTTCATAAATGGCAATACTCAATTCTATAGCATCCTGGTTAATGAAAAAACGGATGCATCAAATAGAGTTGTTTATGAAATACCCACACGACGTGCAAAACGAGTGGTTATTAAATCTAACTTCTTCTGCACACAAAACAGAATTCGGAAAAGCACATCATTTTAAATCCATTACTAATTACGAACAGTTTAAACAACAGGTTCCTATACAAGATTACGAATCGCTGAAACCCCTTATTGAACGTACTCGCCGAGGAGAACAAAATTTATTATGGCATACGGATATTAAATGGTTTGCTAAAAGCAGCGGCACTACTGACAAAAGCAAATACATTCCCGTTAGCAAAGAATTTTTAGATGGCTGTCATTATAATGGTGGCAGAGACATGATTACCTTTCAATGTATCAATAATGCGGATACAAAATTATTTACAGGAAAAAATTTAGCACTTGGCGGAAGTTTTAAAACAGATAATTTTGGAGATCATCATTCTTATCATGGCGACGTAAGTGCAATCATCATTCAAAATTTGCCCATGTGGGCAGAGTATTTCAGAGCACCCGATGTTAATATAGCTTTAATGGATAACTGGGAAGATAAGCTTGAGAAAATGGCATTATCAATGGCGAATGAAAACGTAACGAGTTTAGCAGGCGTTCCCAGTTGGATGCTTGTTTTGATAAAACGAATTTTAGAATTAAAAAAAGTTGATGACCTAAAAGATATTTGGCCAAACTTAGAAGTTTATTTTCACGGAGGCGTAAGCTTTACGCCTTATAAAGAACTGTTTGAGAAATTATTCAACAACAACAATGTCGCGTACATGCAGTTATATAGCGCTTCTGAAGGATTCTTTGGCATACAAGATGAACGTGTGAGCGATGAAATGTTACTGATGTTAGACTATGGAATTTATTATGAATTTATTCCTGTGTCGGAATTACAAAAAGAAAACCCCAAAACATTAAATTTATCTGAGGTACAAAAAGATAAAGACTATGCCATGCTTATCAGTACTAATGCGGGTTTATGGAGGTATCAAGTTGGAGACACCATTCGTTTTACAAATTTAAGTCCGTATCGTTTTATGATTACGGGGCGCACCAAGCAACACATTAATGTATTTGGCGAGGAATTGATGATACACAATGTAGAACTCGCTTTAAAAACAGCCTGCGAAAAAACAAAAGCGCATATTATAGATTTCACTGTTGCTCCTGTGTTTATGACAGATAATACTGGCGCTCACGAGTGGCTCATCGAATTTGAACAAGAACCTAATAATTTAGATTTTTTTATTTCCGTATTGGATGATACACTCAAACATATTAATTCAGATTATGAAGCAAAGCGTTTCAATAATTATGTGTTACAAAAACCCATCATTAATTTGCTGCCAAAAAATACTTTTTATAACTGGCTCAAAGACAATAATAAATTGGGCGGCCAATTTAAAGTGCCTCGATTAAGCAATGATAGAGCCACTTTGGAAGATGTTAAGCGTAGCTTATTGAAATACGCTTAAGTTATTTTCTTTAATTGTTATATAATTCCTAACGCAGCTGGTCAAACAATCGTTTCTAAACTGGCATCATGCAACCCGTGAAATTAATTGTCTAAATTTTTGGGCTTAGTTCGTTTCAATTTGTCAAAAAAAAAGTCCTATTCTCTTTCTTAAGAGTAAACGCTTTTTGATTATGTTTTGTTAAGTCCAAAATTCAACTGTTGAATCCGAAAGTTTTATTTTATTTAAACACAGAGTTAAAGAGGTTTTGCGTTCACAGAAAAAATCTATGTTTACTATGTACCTATGTTGTTATTGTTTAATACGTATTATCTTTTATAAATTCTTCAGGGGTTTTAGCATCTTCAACACTAAAATGACCTATTTTAGTGCGACACAGAGCATCAAGGTATGCACCACTGTTTAAGGCTAAACCAAAATCACGTGCAATACTTCGTATATACGTTCCTTTCGTGCAAGCGATTCTAAAATTAACAAAAGGTAAATTATAGTTAGTTATTTCAAATTCTAAAATTTCAATTGGTCGTGCTTTTAACTCGATTTCCTGCCCTGCTCGTGCCAATTTATATAAACGTTTGCCGTCTACCTTAACAGCGCTAAACATAGGTGGTATTTGTTCTTGCTTACCAATAAAGGATTTCGCTGTTTCAAGCACTAATTCTTTAGTAATGCGGTCAATCGGAAATACTTCATCCACTTCTTTTTCCTTATCGTAACAAGGCGTTGTAGCGCCAATAAAAAAAGTGCCGGTATATTCTTTTGGTAAATCTTGAAAAGAAGAAATCTCTTTGGTTTTTTTTCCTGTACAAATGATTAATAAGCCAGTGGCTAATGGATCGAGTGTACCTGCGTGCCCAATACGCAATTGCACTAATTTATCATCCAATAATAATGAAGGATGCTTTTTAAGAGCGTGCTTTAATTTATTAACCGCCTGAAAAGACGACCAAGTATATGGTTTGTTAATTAAGAGTAATTCGCCTGAGCGGTAATCAATTGACATAAAGTCAAAGATACTTTTTTTGTTTCTGGTAAAAAAATTAAAATGAAAAGGGGATTACTCCTTAATAAACTTCTGACTGAATTCTCCTTTATCCGTTATTACTTTAATAAAATAAATACCTGAATTTAATTTTGAAACGTCAATAATTGTTTGATGATTATTGAATGCTATTAATTTTCCAGTTATATCAAAAATGCTTGATTCAATAATGCTAAAACTTTCAGAATGATTAATATTTAACTTATTTACTGTTGGATTTGGGTATATAGAAATACTATGATTAAGCTCAAATTCTTTCGTGCCTAGAGGCAAACAGTTATTTATTATTACTGAATAGTTTAACACACTTGTTACTGTGGGTGTTACAGGCGATAAGGTTATTGAGGAAACACTCGTTAATGTTGTTGTACTATTGTAATTAAAATTGCCAGACGATGAACTTGTTACTGAAACAGATAATGACGGCGTACAATATGACCCAATAGTGGAATCCATTTTAACGATAGTGAACGGTACTGTTAACGAAGAATTAGGCCGTATTAAACAAAAATAATTATTGTTATAGTGATGCATTAGTTGAACAGTAGTATCTCTGTATTGCATATTTCTATAATATTGCATCAAGTTGTTTCGTTTATTATCAGAGGTGCCATTAGAATCAATTTTAAGAGTCCAAGCCTCGCACTTATTTGTGTTAATATTATCGCTCGAAAAAGAAACATAAGTATTTTTAAACTGGTCTTCTTCAATATTTAACA
>ENA-OBIO01001023-OBIO01001023.1-metagenomes-genome-assembly--contig:-NODE-1023-length-12208-cov-2.86769_pt1 | contig 12208 bp, 5 predicted proteins | sample MGYA00153383_OBIO01 | MGnify analysis MGYA00153383 | reverse complement strand
TTATTATGATCGTGGAAAAACAAGACAAAATAGTTTTGAAGCAAAGGCTGTTATTGAAGAAATTAAACGCAGGTTAAACGACCCCATCTTGTCTAAAAAAAGTATTGGCGTAGTAAGTTTTAGTTCTGTTCAACAATTACTGATGCAGAATATGCTGGACGAATTGTTTAGAACAAATCCGGAATTGGAAGCTGTTGCATTGGAAACAGCGGAGCCAATATTTATAAAAAATCTCGAGAATGTTCAGGGAGATGAACGGGATATCATTCTTTTTTCTGTTGGCTACGGGCCTGATAAAGAAGGGAAGGTAAGCCTGAATTTTGGCCCGCTAAACAGAGATGGAGGCTGGCGAAGATTAAACGTTGCCATCACCCGCGCACGCTACCAAATGATTGTTTATTCTACTTTAAGGTCTCACCAAATTGATATTACCCGTTCAGCATCTACCGGGGTGGCAGATATAAAAGCATTTTTAGAGTATGCAGAGAAGGGGCGATCCATGCTTTCATTAAGAAAAATAATAACGGATGTAAATGACCATGCTTTTGAAAATATATTGGCTCAAAATATTCGTAAAAATGGCTACGAGGTACATACCAATGTGGGATGCTCGGGTTATAAAATAGATATTGCAATTGTTAATAAAGAAAAACCTTCTCAATATATTCTTGGTATTTTATGTGACGGTAATAATTATAAAAGCGCCAAAACTGCAAAAGACCGGGAGATCATTCAGCAGGAAGTATTATCATCTTTAGGCTGGACCCTGCATAAAATATGGTCGGCAGATTGGTGGGAAAATGCACATGCAGTTATGAAGGACACCCTTCAAGCTATTGCAGACGCAGAAGCAAATAAGGATATTAAAGTTGATTTTGTATCGCCACCCGTTATTAATAATATTATGTTTGCTGCTGATAACAGTAATTTAAAAAATAGGAGTACTGCCGAAATTTTTATACCTGCCGAACCTAATTTGATAGATAACGAATATATTATTTGTGAGCTGCAAATAATGCTCACAACATCATCTGAAGATTTTTTACAGCAGTACAATAAGCAAAAGATAAAAGATCAAATTAATTTAATACTGGAAACGGAAGCCCCAATTATGCGCAACTTATTAACAAGGAGGGTACTTGCAGCATGGGGTATTACTAAAATGGGTACAAGAATTTATACCCATTTCGATCTGCTTATAAATGAATGTAATATTACTAAAACCGGTAACGATCCTGATGCAGTTTATTGGAATTCTGCTGGTGATGCCGAAAATTATAATGGGTTTAGAGTCTCAACCAGCAGCGGTGTAAAAAGAGATGCAGAAGATTTGCCTGCAGAAGAAATTGCCAATGGTGTGAAACATATTTTAGGTAATCAAATTAGTTTGCCAATGGCAGATTTAATTAGGGAAACAGCGAAGGTTTTTGGCTTTGCCCGCTCCGGTACAAATGTTGAGATAGCTATAAAAAAAGGTATTGCACTTGCTATTGAAAAAAATATTGTCTTGGTAAAAGATGGAAGGGTAGTGTATGTTTAATTTTATATTTGTTTGTGTAAATACAGTGTAACTTAATCAATACAATCTATTACCCTTATAATTGTTTACCGTGTTAAGAATTACTTTTTTCTAAAAATCTGTTTTTGATTTTTATAAAAATTCAGAAAGTGTTCAATTATAATTGAACACTACGGTATTGACTAAACAATAAATATTTTTTGCTTTTTTATTTTTCTTTCTTAACAAAAAATGAAATAATTTTTTAGCTAAAAATGATCAATTTATTTTTATTATTCTTTTAGTGATTGTTGTATTCTGGTATAAAAATGTAATAGTGTACATGCCCGATGAAAGGTTAGCAAGGTTATTTATTGTTGCTGTATTAATACCCTTTTTACCATTGTATTGTTGTTTGCAAATTGTTTTTCCATAGGTATCTGCAATAATACAATCAACCATTCCAATAGCAGGTAAAGTATATTTTAAATCCAGAGAATTTCTAAATGGGTTATTTAGGTCTAACACTGTTAAGGGTTCGCTGTTATTACTTATCACAATTATTTCGCTGTATTTAAACAGTCCTTGAAGGTCTATTTGTTTAAGCCTGTAGTATACGGGAGCAAGGTTAGTTTCCTCATCTCTGAAGTCGTATTGTGTTGTAATAATATTGCTTCGTCCTTTAACATCACCAATAGAAGCAAAATGTAAACCGTCCTTACTTTTTTCTATTTCGTAATGACTAAAATTTTTCTCATATTCACTTGACCACTGCAGATTAGTTTTATTATTATGAAGTTTACCTTTAAAATTTACTAATTGTACCTCTAATAATTTTGCACAGTTTACTATTTTTAGTATGGTGTTTTTACTGTTGCTGTATCCGCATCCCGTTGCTGCAAGGTTTGCAGCATTAGTAGCAGTAAGTACCCTGTAACGGGTTCCGCTATCAATACTTGTGGCAACAAAAGATGGGTAGTTTGCAGTATAAGTATATTGACCGTTAATAAGTGTTGGTGTACCGTTTCCAAAAACACCGGTATCCAGCCAGCTACTTCCGTTATCAATACTTTTTTGCCATTTGTAGTAAGTATAACTTGGGTAATAACATTTAACAGTAACATTAAAATTTACTTGTGTTCCCGGGCATCCTAAAAGTTCGGGAGTAATATTTAAATCAACATTAGGTTCGCATGTGGCAAGGTTTACATCATCTACAGCCCAATCGTTTCCGCCTGCTCCCGGCGAATTATTTCTTATAGTTAGTGTAAATTTATTTTGGGCAGCAGCAGTTAAAAAAGTGAAGCCTCTCTTTGCCCATAATCCTGTATAACTAAGGTTACCGGTGGTGTAATAATCAATGCCGTCAATTTGATAGGTAAGGTTAGGGGTAACGCCAGGGGCATTAACACTGTTGCCATTAGAATCGCAGGAACAACTTCTGCAAATATTTCTAAACCAAGCACTAAAATCGTAATAGGTATTGCTGCATAAACCTGTAACATCTTGTTTTATAGCATTGCTTGTGGCATAACTTGCATTTACAACTGCCATATAACCACCAACTGTTCCTATAGGGGCGGGCGGGTTGCCAAGGTTTTGGTCTGCTGCTCCGGTGTGGTCACCAATTATATCCCATGCTGAAAATACTCTTGTGCTGCTTGGTGCTGACAAGGAATTATTTGTAGCTCCTGATGCACTACTATTATTACAAATTCCATAATAGCCATCGTTAGGCGAGCCGCTCGAAAAGTTAATAAAAGTATAGCCGGGAACAATAGCGGAGCTTACTCTGTTCTGCACTGTTCCGCTTCCGAAACTTCCATTATTTTCTACAATAGCATTACCTCCTATAAAATTACTGCAACTACCCATATTTTTAAAAACTGCAATTTTATACGCGTTAAAATTTGCTACTACCGGCGAAGCTGTATAATACCTGAATGCTCCGCCTGGTAAATTAATAAAGGAATTAAAAGGAACGGTATTATTAATTTTAATTCTGTAAGAGGCAACCATAGTACATAGTTTTCCATAAAATGATGGTTTGTCATTAAAATTAATGGTGCCGCCGGAAGTGGCTGCATTTAAAGTATTTAAAGCTTTGGTTGCAGTGTTACCCAAATTAATTCGAAGATTTTTATTGATGGGGTCATACATAGCATTGTCATCATTTGCTGCATCTGTAAAAGCCCTGAAAGTCAATCCTTCATTTGTAATTATTTTAAGTGTACCGGCGATGTAAGTAAAATTATTATCAATAGTATCGTTATAACGAACATTATAAATTGCCGAAGTGTTGCCTACTGCAATGGCAGATCGTATTTCAAGCGTATCTCCCGGTTCAAAAGTTCCGCCGTTGGTACCTTTTGTTATATTAATGTAACTCTTGCCTGTTTGCACCTGCTGCGCTTTTGCTTTTACTCCTACTGTAGTAATTACTAAAATTACAATCAGGCCTTGTAAAGTTTTATGTATAAATTTTTTCATAGAAGGTAATTTTTTCAATTAAACAATAATAGTAAAACACACCGCTGATTATGTAAGAATTTTATTATGGTAATATTTGGTTAAGCTTAATAAATATTATATATGTATAAAAATTTTATAATAAATATTTTATTAAAAAAAGTAATAATAATAAGTTGAAAAGAAGCTAAGGTCAATAATTTTTGAAATGATGTAGCAAAAAAATAAGCGGTAAGGCGTATGTTTTTTGTGGGTTAAAAGGTGGTATTATTTGTGTTTTCATAGTAAGCGCGTAAATAATGCTAATAAGATATTGGAAATTTTAGATAAGCGTTTTTTTTATTAAATTAATAACGAGTATTTACAGTATTTATTTTAAAAAAAAATCAACAAAATTTTACTATCTATTTTAAGATAGATGATGATGTTAATTTAAAAATAATAAGCCAAAAACATTATTTTTTAAGATGGTAGAATTATTTTTTTTTAGTAAGAGACTGAAGTATATTATGTATTTTTTTAATAATAATAAATGGTTTATAAATTTATTATATATAATGTAATGGCCTTAGGTTAAGGAAGATGGCTATATTAAACCTTAAAGTTAGCTTTTGAAATAATCCTTACAAATATTCTCTCTTAAAACTGTTTTTTCTTTCAACTTGAAGGCATTTATAAATTATGATTGAATACCGTTAAGTTAAGTGTTGGAGGGAATATTAACTTTGGCAATCAGCCGTGATCTGCTCTCACGCGCCACTCAAATTTTCCTTAATTTAATGGCTTTAGATTATGATTATATTAAGGAAGATTTGGCATTAAGCAGCAGATAAAATAAATTAAAAAATTGCTATTGTTTATTAAAAAAATGTGGCTGGCACGAGTAATTTTTAAAAGTTAAAAAAAAGTATATTTTTATATACTTTTTAATATTTATATACGTTTTAAGTAATATAAAATATTTGATTATAATTTTTAAATTTTATTTTAAACAGGCTCGAAAATTGCTATTTAATTTGTGCAACTTAATAGAGCAGAACGTATTGTAAAATAATTGTATTTAGTGTGTGTAGTTATAGCTTAAAGAAAGGCATCCTCAGGGATGCCTCTTTCTTTTTAAATATCTTAATAATTAAGCACTTTATTCTATAAAAATCAAAAGCTGTGTCCTTTAAATATTAAATTAAATAATTGTTTTAAATAATTACCTGTTTTAAAAGCTAATATTATTCAACTTTTACTATCTGTAAGTAAAAATTGATTAATTTATTTTACCAACCATATTGGCTGGTATTACCCACTCATCAAATTCTTCGGGACTAAGATAATTTAATTTTACCGCCATTTCTTTTAAAGTGGTCCCTTCTTTATGTGCTTTTTGTGCAATTTCAGCGGCTTTATAGTAACCAATTTTTGTGTTTAGTGCGGTAACTAACATTAAGGAATTATCTACATGTTTTTTAATATTGGCTTCAATAGGTTGTAACCCAACTGCACATTTATCATTAAAAGATACACAGCCGTCACCAATTAAGCGGGCACTATGTAAAAAATTATAAATCATTACAGGTTTAAAAACATTTAATTCAAAATGGCCGTTACTACCGCCAATGCCAATGGTAACATCATTACCCATAACCTGTGCTGCTATCATTGTGAGTGCCTCACATTGTGTTGGGTTTACCTTACCGGGCATTATAGATGAGCCGGGTTCATTATCCGGAATAAATAGTTCACCAATTCCTGATCTTGGTCCGGACGATAACATCCTTATATCATTGGCAATTTTCATTAAACTTATTGCTACCATTTTTAGGGCGCCATGGGTTTCTACAATAGCATCATGAGCAGCAAGGGCTTCAAATTTATTTTCGGCAGTAATAAATGGAAATCCACTTAGGTTAGCAATATGTTGCGCTACATTTTCCGAATAATTTTCAGGTGTATTTATACCTGTTCCAACAGCGGTACCGCCCAGGGCAAGTTCGCTTAAATGAGCAAGTGTATTTTTTATTGCTTTTAAACCATGCGAGAGTTGAGAAACATATCCGCTAAACTCTTGCCCAACTGTTAAGGGTGTCGCATCCATAAAATGTGTTCGGCCAATTTTTACAACCTGCATAAACTCCTTACTTTTTGCAGCCAGGGTATCTCTAAGTTTTTCAATACCCGGAATGGTATTTTCTATTAGTATTTTATATGCCGCAATGTGCATGGCAGTTGGAAAAGTATCGTTGCTCGACTGAGATTTATTTACATCATCGTTAGGGTGTAAAAATTTTTCCTGATCACTTAAATTGCCGCCATTTAAAACATGACCACGGTAGGCAACCACTTCATTTACATTCATATTACTTTGGGTACCGCTACCGGTTTGCCAAACCACCAATGGAAACCAGTCGTCTAATTTTCCTTGTAAAATTTCATCGCAAACAATACCAATTAAATCAGATTTTTCTTTCGATAAAATTCCTGCATCAAAGTTGGTAAGTGCAGCAGCCTTTTTTAAGTAGGCAAATGCTTTAATAATTTCCTTGGGCATTTTATTAATATCCTGCGCAATTTTAAAATTATCAATGCTGCGTTGTGTTTGAGCTCCATAATAAGCAGCTATCGGTACCTTAACCTCACCCATAGTATCTTTTTCAATCCTGTATTCCATATAAGTTTATATTTTATTGTATGCATCGCAAAGTTAATTGCTGTAATATAAAAACCATACTTTATAAATTTTTCTATTTTGATAATTTTTTAAATAATGGTAAAATAACATAGGTTTAAAGTAAATTAAAATGTTTACCCGTATTGTGTATTTTTTAAGATTTTTGGGATTTTGATTGTTCGATTTTAATAAAAATTTTGATTTATTAAATTCTATAACATTTGTAGTTATTAAACTTTATTGATTTGAGAAATATTATGATTAATAATAATGAAATATTTTAAACAATAATTTTCCTAAAAATTTTGACGGTATTTTATTGTTGAAAATTGAAAATAAATTTAAGTAAGTTTTTTATTTAACATTAATGTACTGCATTCTTAAAACTATTTAACTTAAAATATCAGCATTTTAAAATTCCTTTTTTGCTTTAAAAATGACTCAAAGCATATTAAAAATAAATATAATCTATTGATAATGTGTAAGTTAAAATATTATTTAATTAATTTTTATCATATCTTAGCAGTAAGTATATTTTTTTTGTGTGAGTTATTATTTTTTTATCTGTAAGATAATAGCAAATACCGGTAGATTTTTATTACCCCTAAACCGGCTGCATAAGTATTTTATATGGTTTTTATAAAAATCCCCTTTGAACAATTATTACTATGATTGATTTTGAAACAGAAGTCTTAGTGCACAGGCCAAAAACCAAATTGATTATTGAAAAGCCATCCGCAAAAGGAATGCTCTCTCAAATGTTTTTAGTGCTTGTTTTACATCTTTCCATTGTCACCGTACTTGTTATTGGCATTAGTTACTTTCTTTTTAAAATATTAAGTTAGGTAAATATTGCAAACTACTATTTTTAGAAACTGTGGATTTTAAATAATCCGGGCTTCAATGGATAATGGTTTGAATAACAGCTAATTTTTTTAATTAGATAGGATGTTATTAAGTTTATAATAATGGAATATATTCCCTTGTTTATGGGAGTAATAAAGTGCTATGTTAAACAGGTATTATTTAGCAATAATTAAAGCTGTTTTATTACTTTTAATGCAATACCTTATATAAAACAAACCATAAAACCTGTAGCATTCCTCAGCTAATAATGTTTTCCATAAAGCAGTCGCTTCTTAAAAACCCAGTATTAAAAATTAGTATTTACTTTTTAAACCGTAAATAATTATCTATTAAGTGTATGGTATTAACAACATAGTTTAGAGCTAATTACTTTATTATAATTAGTCTTAAAGGTTTCTTCGAAATTATAATTAGTATCAAAGGTTCTTCGAAAAAAAAATTACCGGATAAGATTTGAGTTCTAATCTCTTTTACAATGTATGCTAATTATATATTACAGCATTTGCCGGGGCAAACTACAGTATGCCGTATAAGCAAGTAATTAAATAATGCCATTTAAATTTAATACAGCGACTTAAAACTTAAGTTATACTATACTTTTTTTAACGGGTAACAATTGCAGCCTTACTTACCTGTAAAATTTGCTGTACGTTTTTCTAAAAAAGCAGTAGTGCCTTCTTTCATATCTTCTGTTGCAAAGCAAGCTCCAAAAGCTTCAACCTCTGTATTGTAGCCGTTTAATATTTTATCACTTACAACTGCGGTGTTTACGCATTTAATAATTTTACCTATTGCGAGAGGAGCTTTAGATTTAATAATTTGCAGAATGGAAATTGTTTTTTCCATTAAATTTTCAGGCGTTGTTACATGGTTAACCAAACCCAATTGTAATGCTTCATCTGCATTTATAATTGCGGCTGTCATTTGAAGTTCCATGCTTTTACCCTTGCCTATTAGTTGGGTTAAACGTTGTGTGCCGCCATAACCCGGTATTAAACCAAGGTTAACCTCCGGCTGTCCAAATTTTGCATTGTTACTTGCCACTCTAAAATGACAAGCCATTGCAAGTTCGCAACCACCGCCTAAAGCAAAGCCATTAACTGCAGCTACAATGGGCTTGCTGCAATTTTCTATTTTAAAAAATACATCCTGTCCTGTTTTTGATAATACCATGGCCTCTTCTTTACTTAAACCTTCAAAGGCCGATATATCTGCTCCCGCAACAAAGGCCTTAGCGCCTGAACCTGTTATGATGGCGCATTTAATTTCAACTGTATTGCTCACTTCATCAATTGCCTTATCCAGTTCTAAAAATACAGTAGCATTAAGTGCATTTAATTTTTCGGGACGATTAATGGTAATGGTGAAAATTCCATTATCTAAATTTGTGAGCAGTGTGGTGTACATAAATGTGTTTTTTTAAAGCTATACTTTATTAGTTTTTCATCCGGTTATTCCAATTACTTTCTTATTTTATTACAAAACTTTTATGTTATTGCGCCTATGTTCTATCAAAAAAAAAACTATAAATTATTTTATTCTTATAAAATTTTTCAAAATTTTATAAGAATAAAATATGGTCAACAAATAAAAAAATTTCTTTAATAAAGTAATTTATAAATATTAAAAAAATCTCTGATATTTTTAATTCACGTCACTAAAAATTTCTATTAGTGCTTACCCATTCTTTTATGTATTCGGCAATTGCAGTTGTGGTGGTACCGGGTGCAAATAATTTCCCCACGCCCATGTCGTTTAAAACCTTCATATCGTCCTCGGGTATAATTCCACCTCCTGTTAATAATACATCAGTCATATCTTTTGCTTTCATTAATGCAATAACTTTTGGAAAAATAGTATTGTGTGCCCCGCTTAAAATACTAATGCCTATAGCATCAACATCTTCCTGTAAAGCAGCATTAACAACCATTTCGGGTGTTTGTCGCAAGCCGGTATATATTACTTCCATACCTGCATCTCTTAATGCTGTAGCAATTATTTTGGCACCACGGTCATGGCCATCAAGACCAACTTTTGCTACCAGTACTCTTATAGGTCTTTTCATACAACAAGCGTTCGTGTTAAATTATTTTAATAAAGATAGCGTATGCATTATTCTTTCGATGGTTGCTTCTTTTTTAATAGTAGCAGCAATTTCAAATACACCCGGACCAAACTTACCACCTACCAGCATTACACGTAGTGGTAGCATTAGTTCGCCTGTTTTAAGGGTATTTGCTGCAGCTATTTCTTTAAAGGAAATTTCAAGATCAGCGGCTTCCCATAGCGTACTTAGCTGCCATGCTTTAATCAGTTCAATAAAAAATAAATTTTTCTTATCATCCCATTTAGGTTTTATTGATGCTGTATCAATTATTGCCGGAGCTGTAAAAAAGAAACTTCCCTGGGTATAAAAATCCGGTAATAATGTACAGCGATTTTTTACAAGGTTCATAACTTTTAATAAATAAGCATCATCATCAATAGCGATGCCGTTGTTTTCAAAAATAACTTTTACACGATCTGCATAATTTGTTACGGCTAATTTTTGAATCCATTCGTGGTTAAACCATTTTGCTTTTTCAAAATCAAATTTAGCGCCGCCTTTATGTACTCTTTCAATGCTGAATTTTTCTGTTAATTCTTCTATTGAAAAAATTTCCTGTTCTGTTCCGTCATTCCATCCTAAAACTGCTAACAGGTTAATAAAGGCTTCCGGTAAAAACCCAATTTCCTTAAAACCTTTGGTTATTTCTTTGGTAACAGGGTCGCTCCAATCCATTGCATACACCGGAAATCCTAAGCGGTCGCCATCTCTTTTACTAAGCTTTCCATTTCCATCAGGCTTTAATATTAATGGTAAATGTGCCCATTGCGGCATGTTCTCCAGGCCAAATAAATATTTCCATAATAAAATATGTACAGGCGCACTCGGTAGCCATTCTTCTCCGCGAAAGGCGTGGGTAATTTTCATTAAATAATCATCAACCACTACGGCTAAATGGTAGGTGGGCATACCGTCAGCTTTTAATAAAACTTTATCGTCAACACTATTGGTATCAAAATTAATATCTCCTCTTATTAAATCGGTAAAGTCAATAAAATCGTTTGGTTTAATTCCGATACGAATAACGTAAGGAGTATCCGCATCAAGCAGGCGTTGGGTTTCATCCGGTAAAAGACGCAGTGAATTGTTCATATTCATACGAATATTATGGTCGTATTGTAAACTATTACTGCCTTTAGTTTTTAGTAGTTCACGCATGTTATCCAATTCAGCTACTGTATCAAAAGCATAATAGGCATGTCCATCTTTAACAAGCTGTTCAGCATATTGTCTGTAAATAGCCTTTCTTTCACTTTGGCGATAAGGGGCAAACGGGCCGCCCTGAAGTACGCTTTCATCCGGAGTTAAACCACACCATTTAAGGCATTCAAAAATATACGCTTCGGCTCCTTCAACATACCTGCTGTGGTCAGTATCTTCAATTCTAACAACAAAATCTCCTCCAGTTTTTTTTGCAAATAAATAATTAAAAAGAACGGTGCGCACACCGCCTAAATGCAAGCCGCCGGTAGGGCTTGGTGCAAATCTTACTCTAACTTTTTGTGCCATTCAGCAAAGATACTAAGAGCATATAATTATGTCATTCATTTTATAGCAGGTAATTTATTTAAAAACTTATATAAAAGTATTTTGCCGTTTTAAAATTGTAAATTTCTACGCGAATATTTCTTAAAATTATGTGTTTAAAATTTTATTAGATTTATAACCAGTTGGCCGGTTTGTAGAATTTTACAGCAGTAAGTATTGAATAGACTTGCTATTTATTTTGAGAAAAAGTAAATACATTTTTAAATTAAGACATAATAGTATTAAAAAACATAATATGTTTATTATAATGTTTAAAGTTTTTTATAAAATATTTATCTATGAAAAATCGTTATACATAAAACCATTTGAAAATTATGTATTTAAAAAATTATTGTCTTCCTTTTGTTATAATTATGACGGCAGGGAGTTTTGTAAGTTGTAAAAAAAATAGTCAAACTACAGTAGTAACAAATGCAGTATCAGTAAAACAAGTAATGACGCAGTCTGAGGACCAGTTAAGGGTTGTGGCTGAAATTGACAATTTAACTATTGATGCCAATATTGCAATTGAAAGCAGTGGCGTGTTTTCGGGACGCGCGCAAAACGTATTAGGCAACTTATGTAATGCTGAAACAATGACCGATACCAGCGGTACCACTAAAAAACTTACCATAACTTATAACGGACTAAACTGTGCAGGTAACCGTTTTTATCAGGGCATTGTAGTGTTATCGATGCCTAAAGGAATCCGATGGAAGGATGCCGGAGCCGTATTATCGATAAATAAACAAGATTTAAAAATTACAAGAATTAAAGATTCCAGCAGTATAACCTTAAATGGCACCACACTTATTACTAATGTTACGGGAGGCCGACTTACTGAGCTTGCTTATAATGGACCCATCACCTACAGTTTAACCAGTAATGGATTATCGATATTATTTGATAATGGAGCATTAAGAAGTTGGCAACTGGCTCAAAAAAAAGTATTTACTTACAATAATGGTATTGTAATGACTTCCACCGGAACACACACCGAGAATGGCACAAGTGATATTTGTGTATGGGGAACTAATCGTTTTGGTGATCCTTTTATAACCTCCATTACTGGGCCTAT
>ENA-OBIO01001022-OBIO01001022.1-metagenomes-genome-assembly--contig:-NODE-1022-length-12219-cov-4.27302_pt1 | contig 12219 bp, 8 predicted proteins | sample MGYA00153383_OBIO01 | MGnify analysis MGYA00153383 | reverse complement strand
GCTGCCAGGCGCAGGATTGCGAAATGTGGGGCTCGGCAGTGCATCGCGATTGGCATAAACAGGCGCAGGCGCTGACGTTGATATAGGCCTTGATGTGGGTAAACCGGCCGATGCTCTGTTCGCCGCCATCACCTGATCTGCTCTGGCCAGCGGCTGCCCTACTGTTTTGCTTTCAACCGGCTGCAGCGGCTGCACCTGCGGCGCTTGCGCGGTGGTAGGCGCAATTGCTGGCGCAGGGGCTTCCATCATCGTGCCAACGCCCGCTGACGCGGCCCCTGCCGCAGCCGCCGTCAGCGGAACGCTCGACTCTTGCTTTGAATCAATACTCGCGCTTTTGCTAGCGCCACCATTATTGATACCAGAAATAGAATTGGCGCTCGGCAGAATCCCGGTCATCATCGCAATACCCACTGCGCTAAATAGTGTAACCGCGCCTGCCGCAATAATCAGCATGGGGTGGGTTTTACGCGCACCATTCAGAACGCCCGCCGTGTTTTGTGAGTTTTGCGGGTTTTGCTTTAAGCTTGCCGCCACTTCGCGTGGTGCATCATCAAGATCTGGCATGTAAGTCTCCTTCAGGAAAATATAATTTAAATTAAAGCCTGTATCGTCCGCGCATAACGCTTTTACACCGCAATCGTTGACCCGGCTTCGTTGCCACTTATGAGCCGCTCAACATTGCCGATATCGTTAGCCGGCAGGAATTGCCGTTATTTTCTTCGCCAGCATCATATCGATTTCAGTCGCGCTATAGCCCAATTCACCCAGCACTTCACAGCTGTGCTCGCCCAGCCGCCCAGCCAAGCTGCGAATCGAAGGTGGTGTTTCGCTCCATTTACCCACCGGCGCTGTCATGCGAATTCTGCCCTCGGTAGGATGATCATATTCAGGGAAAAATCCAATCGCGTGCAGGTGCGGATCGTCAATCAGCGAATCCAGCGTGTGCATGGGCGTCGCGGGAATATCACCTGCGTCCAGCACCCGCATCCAGTCAAAGGTGGTGCGGGTTTTCATCACCTCGGCAACGAATTCATAAACTTCTTTAATGTGGGCTGCGCGCGATGAATGATTGCAGAACCGCGCATCGGTCAGCAAATCGCGGCGACCAATCATTTCAAAAAACCGCTCCCACTGCTTGTCGTTGTAAATCAGTACGCAAAGATAGCCATCGCGGGTCGCATAGGGGCGACGATGCGGCGCAATTAACCGCGCATAACCCGGCGGACCCAGCGGCGGCTCAAACGTTTTACCACCCATGTGATCGCCCAGAACGAATTGCGACAAGCTTTCAAACATCGTCACTTCCACCGCCTGGCCAATCCCAGTTCGTTCCGCGTGAAATAGCGCAGCGGTAATCGCAATGACCGTTTGCAGGCCGACGCTACGGTCGCCGAGCGTCACCGGCGCATAGCGCGGCACCTCGCCGCCCTGTGCCAGCGACAACGACGGAATGCCGGCGGCGCCCTGAATCAAATCGTCGTAAGCGGGCCGCCCGGCATACGGGCCATCTTCGCTGAAACCGAACGCACCGACGTAAATTATTTTCGGATTCGCGGCCTTCACATCATCGTAACTCAAGCCTAGCCGCACCATCGCCGCAGGTCGGACGTTATAAACCAGTACATCTGACACCGCCGCCAGTTTCAAAATTGCTTCACGTCCTTCAGCCTGTTTTAAATCCAACACCAGCGAGCGCTTATTGCGATTCGCATGCAAATAAATGTGCCCCATGCCCGGATTTTTTGCAGGTCCCACCCAACGCATATTGTCACCCGCAGGGGACTCCACCTTTACAATATCAGCACCCATATCGCCCAATATCTGCGTGGCATAAGGCCCCATCACCACAGTGGTGAGATCGAGGACACGAACCCCCGCCAATGGCCCGTTATTTGCAGCTAATTTCATCTTTCAATTCCAGTTGACTGCGCGCTCGTTTCAGTGCGATAAATAAGCAGATACTAGCATCCACGGGCTTTCACAAGCATAAATGGCCAACACTCTTTTGCTGAAGCGGTGTTTGGTATACGATGTACTGACCACAAAATGTTGTTGCATGGTACCGCATCACGGGCCACCCATAGCCCTTCAATCAACCGCACAATTAATGACGCAATCAGCCACCCAACATCGATTGCCGCAGCGCCCCCCACAAACTGGCATTATCCAGAATTAACAACGCGCGACGGATTCATCAAGGGATGAAACCCAGTTGCCGGGAGCTTTGTAGAATGCCAAGCAAAAGTGTTGACGGACAAGAACGTGGCTGGATTATTCCGATTGGTGGCGCAGAAGAAAAAGAAAATTCGCCGGAAATTCTAAAGCGGTTTGTACAGTTGTGTGGCGGAAAAAATGCCCATATTGCCATTATCGCCACCGCAAGTCGTTTGCAAGACACCGGTGTGCGTTATGAAAAAATATTCAGTGGCTTGGGTGCAGGCACGGTCAATGCCATCCTCTTCGATACGCGTCGCGATTGTGAGGAGCCGGGACGATTGAAGCAATTAGCTACAGCCAACGGTATTTTTTTTACGGGCGGCAACCAACTGCGCTTATCCACCGTTATTGGTGGCACGTCAGTCGCCAAAGAAATCCGCCGCTTAAATGCGATCGGCGTGCATGTCGCCGGCACCAGCGCAGGGGCGGCTTTTATTTCCGAACACATGATCGCATTTGGTGCGGAAGGCTCGAGCCCGAAAGCAGGCCAGGCGCGGTTAGCACCGGGGCTGGGGCTCACCAATCGATTCATCATCGACCAGCATTTTCGCCAGCGTGATCGCCTCGGGCGCCTGCTCTCTGCCCTCGCCTACAACCCGTTTGCGATCGGCTTGGGGCTGGACGAAGACACCGCTGCGTTCATCGGGCCGGATAACAAACTCGAGGTTGAGGGCAGCGGCGGCATTACGATTGTGGACGCATCCGGAATCGAATTTTCATCAATGGATTCTGCGGATGAAGGCAAAGTTGTTTGCATGTTAGGGCTGCAATTGCATATTCTGGTCGCGGGCGCGACATTCAATTTACACACGCGGCAGGCTTCCGCTGGCAGCTTGACCAAAACTCGCTAATAAAAAAATAACAAGGAAATCGCATGCGCATTCTTGATCGTTCCGTTTATGTTGGGCCATCGCTATATGCGCATTTTCCGGTGATCAGGCTTGACCTCGATCTAGGCGAATTGGAAGCCTGGCCGACCGGCAAATTAGGCACCGCTTATGTCATGAAATTGGTCGAGGCACTGCCGAGTTTGCAGGAGCATGGCTGTTCCTATCGCGAAGCAGGCGGGTTGATTCGACGCATGCTGGAAGATGAAGGCACATGGCTCGGACATGTGTTTGAGCATGTCGCGATCGAGCTGCAAAACATTGCAGGCGAAGATGTCACGTTTGGCAAAACGCGCAGCACGGATCGGCCTGGGATTTACAGCGTGATTTACGAATATGCGCAGCGCGATGAGGGCGTGGAAGCGGGTGAGCTAGCGCTGAAATTATTGTGCTCGCTGCTACCCGAAAATTTGCGGCCTGAAAATTCCGTCCCGAAAGATTGGGATTGGCCGACCGCGCGTGATGAATACATACGTTATTCGCAACGTCGTGCGCTCGGCCCATCAACCGCATCGCTGGTTCGCGCCGCAGAGGAACGCGGCATTCCGTGGCTGCGGATGAACGAGCAATCGCTGATCCAATTGGGCTATGGTAAATGGCAGCAACGCATTCAGGCCACGGTCACGGGACGCACCAGCTATATTGCGGTTGAACTGGCGGGCGATAAAGAAGAGACCAATAAAATTCTCGCCGCGCGTGGCCTGCCGGTGCCCCGTCAGGAGCTGGTGCGCTCCGCAGATCGCGCCGTGACTGCCGCCAAACGCCTTGGCTATCCGGTCGTCACCAAGCCCTACAACGGCAATCACGGTCGCGGCATTTCAGTTCATCTGACCAGTGAGGCGGAAGTGCGGGCGGGTTTTGATGCGGCCGCGGAACATTCATCGTCCGTGATTGTGGAGACGTACTTAACCGGCGACGATCATCGGCTGCTAGTGGTGAATGGTGAACTGGTCGCCGCCACCCGCCGCACGCCGGGGCATGTGGTGGGCGATGGCGTATCGAGCGTTCGCGTGCTGGTGGACAAAGTAAATCAGGACCCGCGCCGGGGCATCGGCCATGCCAAAGTGATGACCAAAATCGAACTTGATACGCAGGCCGACATCATGCTCGCGCGTATCAATTTCACTGCGGATTCCGTCCCGGCGAAACATCAAATTGTGATGCTGCGCTCCACCGCCAATCTTTCCACTGGCGGCACCGCAACCGACGTGACCGACGTGATTCATCCCGACAATCGCGACATGGCAGTGCGCGCGATTACTGCGATTGGGCTCGATGTCGGCGGCGTAGATTTTTTGATTCCCGACATCACGGAAAGCTATCGCACTGTCGGCGGCGGCATTTGCGAAGTCAATGCCGCGCCCGGCTTTCGTATGCATGTGGCCCCTTCAGAAGGCACGCCGCGCGATGTGGCGGGGCCGGTGATAGATATGCTATTCCCCGCTGGCACGCCGACCCGCGTGCCGATTGCCGGCATCACCGGCACCAACGGCAAAACCACCACTTCGCGCATGCTCGCGCATATCGCGAAAATGGCCGGTTACACGCCAGGCCTGACCACTACTGACGGCGTCTACATCGACGGTGAGCGCACCGTGGAGGGCGACATGACCGGCCCGATTGCGACGCGCATGGTGTTGGCTGATGCAAAAATTGATTTGGCGGTGTTGGAAATCGCGCGCGGCGGATTGCTGCGCGCCGGGATGGGCGTGCCGTTCATCAATGTAGGCGCGGTGTTGAATGTGGAAGCCGATCATTTGGGCATGAAAGGCATCGATACACTCGAACAACTCGCCGAAGTAAAGCGCATCGTGGTCGAGGTCGCACGCGATTGCGCAGTGCTGAATGCGGACGATGTGAACGTGATCAAAATGTCCGCCGACACGCAAGCAAAAAGTATTTGCTACGTGACCGTGAACCCACAGCACGCCGTGGTGCGCGAGCACATTCGCGCCGGCGGACGGGCGTGTGCGCTTGAAGCGGGCGTGAACGGCCACATGATTACGCTCTACGACAAGGGCGGCCACATCCCTCTTATGTGGACGCATCTGATCCCCGCCACGCTTGAAGGCCGTGCGATGCATAACGTGCAAAACGCGATGTTTGCGGCCGCGATGGCGTTTTCGCTTGGCATCAAGCTCGACGCGATTCGCCAGGGCTTGCGCACCTTCGACACCACGTTCTACCAGGCGCCAGGCCGCATGAATGTGTTTGACGAGCATCCGTTCAAAGTGATTTTCGATTACGGCCACAACGCCCATGCCGTCGGCGTCATGGCGGATTTGGCGCAGCGATTGGATGTGCAAGGTCGCCGCATTATCGTGCTCTCAGCACCCGGTGATCGGCGCGATGAAGATGTCGTGGCAATCGCGGAAACCGTCGCCGGAAAATTCGATCACTACATCTGCCGACGCGACGATTCGCTCAGAGGCCGTGACGGCGACGAAATCCCCGGCATGCTTGCAAAAGTGCTGCGCGCCAAAGGTGTAGCTGAAACCGCGATCAGCATTATTCCTGATGAGCAAAAAGCAATTGACGCCGCGCTACATATGGGCGCGCAGGGTGATTTGTTGTTGATATTTGCGGATGCGCTGACCAGATCGTGGAAGCAGGTGACGAAGTTTCGGCCAGCGGGGGTGGAGCAGGTTGCGTTGGGCTCAGTTGGCGCGAAGAAAGATGCGGCGCGAGACGCGGAGAATGATTCTCAGCGCGGTGTGGGGTTGAATGAAGCGGCGTTGGAATCCGCGGGATTTGTGCGGGATGAGCGCGGGTTGCGGTTTGTTAAGGAAAGTGATGATTGAAACCATATTGACAATGAGCGGAACCGCAAAATTGGTGGGGTCGGTAAAGCGTAGTGTGCCCGCGATGATTTTTGCAAATCGCTACGACGCGTGGGAAGACAAAGTCCGCCCACCCCACATTAACTAAGATTTAGACTTCTCATGGAACCGACTTTCGCCAACCCCTTTTATTTTGTATTTTTTGCGGTACCTTTCATTGCGGCTATTGCGCACCGCAAGACAAAAGGCATTTGGCATCAAGCTGCTTTAGTCGCAGGGTATTCAGTTACCGGCTGGCTAATTCTCTTCATAGCAAGCTGGTACGCCGACCATATGTTGGCTAGTTGGTTTGAGAATCTGACCACTTCAACGCCCGAACAATTAGACCTTTTTAGCCGCGATGGCGCTTCAAAAAATGCGCTTCTTTTGTTTGGTTTGCCTATGTCGTTCGTGTACGTTTGTGGCGTGTGGTTGCTGTGTCGTATCGGTATTTTTGTTGCACACAAGCTTGTTAGCAAGTAACTATTGGCTGGTTTTATCAAGCCCAACATCAGCTCGCAATTTCATCGTAACAATTGCGACCTCAGCTAATGATCGCCTATCCATCAGGGTTTAATGCTTCGAGGCTGATGTCGATGTTGGGCTTGATAAAACCAGCCCATATCTACCGCAAACATAAACTCATTGCGCGTTATCAAAAGTTATGATTAAAACCAATATCAGCTTAAACTCCAAGATGTGCTTTTGAAAGGTCAGTTATGGAATTTACTGCGATATTAACCCCAGCTGTCGAAGGCGGATTTGTAGCTTTGAATCCGGAAACAGGTACAACGACTTAAGGTGAGACTGTCGAAGAAGCGTTATTTAATCTTCGCGAGGCTACAGAATTATTCTTGGAAGAGTTTCCGGTTCATATTGTAGGGCGCTCATTACTCACAACCTTCCAAATCCCTGCGCATGCCTAGCTTGCCTTTAGTCTCGGGCGCAGCGGCAGTTCGAGCACTTGAATATCTTCGTTTTGTGGTGGCCAGACAGCGTGGAAGCCACATTGTTATGCACAAAGGTTCTCAAGGCTGCGTCGTGCCTAATCATAAAGAAATATCTCTGTTTCAACCTCTCTTCTGCGCCCCCATTTTGTCCGACTTAAACACTCCCGAACCCAACACCTGCTTCGCTGATTCACGCCGCTTGACGGGGCCTAACCGCTATTTCGGCAGCACTGGCGCGGTTCTTGAGACATTGGGCTTTTACGCATCCGACGCAGCCGCTCATGAGCGTTGGCGAGCGTCAGTAATTTCAGTTTGTTCCGCACTGGCTTGGGACAATCCTCAACCGGTCGTACAACGCCATGCCAGCGGCACCCTCCTCGCCTTCGCGGCACCGCCAGATCAACTGTTTACTGCGACAGAAATTAACGAGTGGGCGTGGAAGCAGGCAAGCGGAATTTTTTCTTCAGATATCGCTGCAAATCAAATTGATGTGGATGGCGCTCCGTTTGATCAAGTGCACATTTTTGACGCTGATTTTGCGAATATCGTGGCTGCATTCAAAGCCCGCGCGGCGACCGAAATTAACCCCGCGCTTGCAGCACTTCGAGCGGCTGCCGATGCGCATGACTTACCGTGCATGGTGGACGACGATCATGTCTCTATCGGCGCGGGCAGCGGCTCACAGACTTGGCCACTGACTGAAATGCCCTCCATTGAAAACGTCCTCTGGCAAACGTTGCATAACATTCCTGTCGCGCTCGTCACGGGCTCAAATGGCAAGACCACCGTGGTGCGATTACTCGCGGCAATTTTGAAGGCGAGCGGCAAGTGCACAGGCTATTCATCGACCGAAGGGGTAATGATTGATGGCCACGAAATTGACGGCGGCGATTTTTCCGGCCCGGCAGGTGCGCGATTGGTGGTGCGGGATGTGTCCGTAGAAGCCGCTGTACTGGAGACCGCCCGTGGCGGGATTTTGCGACGTGGCTTGGCGACCGAGCGCGCGGATGTCGCCGTCATCACCAATATCAGTGCAGATCATTTCGGCGAATATGGGATTGATAATCTAAATGATTTGGCGGATGTAAAACTGACGGTGGCGCGAACGCTTGGCACCGCAGGCACGCTGGTGTTGAATGCAGACGATCCGGTTTTGCTATCGCGTGCAGCGATCCAAAAAGACGCGCAGACATGCAAGGTTGCGCTATTCGCGAGCGATGACGCGCATCCGGGCTTAGTTACTCATCGCCAGGCGGGCGGTACTACTTGTGGAGTGGACAATTCTCAATTGATGTTGTCGCACGGCAACGATAGCGTTTCGCTCGGTGCCATTGCGCAAATGCCACTGACGATGAACGGTGCCGCCGTTTATAATGTGGCAAATATTTCTGCCGTAGCACTTGCAGCAACCGCTCTCAATATTGCGCCACCCATAATTTCAGCGGAGTTGATGCGATTCGGTCGCGTCCGCACCGATAATCCCGGGCGACTCGAACGTTGGGACATTTCGGGTATGTCGGTGGTGATTGATTACGCGCACAATCCTAGCGGCCTTTCGCTGCTGATGAACGCAAGTCTGGAGGCGCGTTACAAGAGGCGCTTTAAGGGGCGTTTGAAGGCAAGTAAGGACCAGCATGAGGAAGTCCGAGGGCGCATCGGCCTGCTGCTGGGCCAGGCAGGAAATCGTGGCGACGAGGCCATCAAGCAACTTGCTGATGTGGCGGCGAGTTACCAGCCCGATCAAATCATCATCAAAGAATTACCCAGCATGCTGCGTGGCCGCGTGATGGGCGAAGTGCCCGCGTTATTGCGTGCGGCGTTGGCAGCAAAACAATTTCCAATCGAGCAACTCATGAGTGAGGCTTCGGAAGTTGAGGCGGCCAGACGATTGCTCGAATGGGCGAAGCCCGGTGATCTGCTTATCATGCCGATTCACCAGCAAAGCGCACGTACCGAATTGGTGTCGCTGCTGGATCAATTACAGGCGATGAATTGGCGGGCAGGTTCGCCGTTACCCAATACAGAACCCTAGCATTGCCGAAGCTTTTAGAGCATAAATGCTTCAATCGGCAAGCCAGTGCTAGTGTTTTATCTCTACGCCCCAGCACATTGCAGCTAACGGCCGCTATTGGTACCGACGCGCTTGTCCTCAATCGCCATCAGCTGCTCGCGCTCCAGTGGCACAAAAATCCACAACAGCGCGTAAATCAGCAGCCCTAAACCGTGCATCACAATCGCCAGCACAAACAGCAGGCGCCAAGACCATGCAGGAATATTTGTCATCACCGCAAGTCCGCCGCACACGCCGCCAATCCAGCGATCAGATTTTGATCGCGTGAGTTGGTGCAAAGCCGACGGTGGACGTGGCGAATCGGACTTCGCGTAGCCGTCGAAACCCTCCAGCACGCGTTTCTTCGCGGCCGTAAATTCCTCATCATTCAACGCGCCTTGCTCACGCAGGGTTTGAAGTTTTTGCAATTCGTCGGAAAGATTCATGGTGCGATTCCTTTACGTTTATTGATGGTGCTTGGGTAAAACTATCGAATCCTGACTTTACCTGACTCACCCTACTTCCCGGATAACGCAGCGATCAGGTGCAGAAATCGGGGGCTGAAACAGCAAGTGCTGCGACCGTGCGACATCAATACACACCCACCAATGCCACCCTCGTTAATTCTCTCCTGTTTATATAAAAGCGTACAGCCCGGCTTCGGATTGAGTAATGGCCCGATTATTAATTGCGTCCTGTTCGAAATAAATCAATCTCATTTTTTTATCTTTTGTGCGCGCGGTGCACGCAGCGCTAGACACGCTGAATATTGCATGCAGCGCTTTGGCGGCGGATGTGGATTGAATTCACGCTCGCATCGGGCTTAAATCTGACGTAACTTGAAAGCGGCACCACCGCACCCTTTTATGGCGGTCGTGGCGGCCGCAAATTGGTGCAATTCTCTGCAAAATAAAGCCTCTGCGCGTGATGCGACAGCATATTGTTGACGCTACTATTTCATTAGCATCTGTCTTTGACGGAAGCCTGTTGTTGATGGCAATAGCGCCGCAAAATAACTCCAAATTGACGATAAAGTTGAATCCGCAGACAAACAAGCCTGCCGCGCACGGAGCGTTATCACCGCCCGGCGAGCAGGAACGGATTCAAGAAATTGCGGCTTGTGTGCAGCGGCTTGATTTGGCTGGCGCGCAGCGTGGCTACGCGTTGTTGCTGCGCGTCACGAACAAACCGTCGCTACTCGCACCCGTGCAGTTTTTGCTCGGCATCATTGCGCAACGAGGGGGCAACCCGCAGGCAGCAATTGAGCCTTATTCATTGGCCCTCGCCACCGATAAACGCAATCCCCAGATCACGCCGCAACTCGGTTTTGCACATTTTGCGCGGGCGCAAATGGACGAGGCGGAACGCTGCTGTCGCACGTCAATAACGCTGGAGCCACGAATGGCGCACGCGCAATACAACCTCGGTGTGCTGCTGCAACAGAAACGTGATCTGCCCGGAGCATGCCGCGCGTTTGAAGCTGCGCTAATGGTTCAGCCACGCTTCCCCAAAGCGCTTAACAATCTGGGCAATATGCTGATGGCGCTGCGTGAAATTCCTCACTCGGACAAATGTTATCGCGACGTAATAGCGATCAATGAAAAATTTTTCTATGCGCATCACGGCTTGGGGCGGTTGCTTGTGGACGCGAACTGGCAAAATGAGGCGCGGCACTACTTGCTCATCGGCCTATGTTGAGCAACTAGCCGCAACCCATTCGCTTCGCGTGATGGCGCGTGAGAAAAAAAATCCTTCACAGCGAATATGCACAGCCGGTGCATGGCTATTTGTTTATTGTTGAGAAAACAATCCAGGCTACTATTTTTGCGGCCAGCTAATTTCATCCACTTGGCCGCAGGTTTCAAACAATGGTTTGCTGAACAGGAAGCCCTGCATCAGATGCACGCCGAGATCTTGCAGGTAGTTGCACTGTTCCGTCGTTTCGATACCCTCGGCGATGATGCCGATACCGAGTTCTTCGCAGATGCGGGTTACGCCGCGCACGATCGCCTGATTGGGTCGGCGTTTATCGATATTGCGGATCATTCCAATGTCGAGTTTAATGAAGTCAGGCTGAAATTCTGCTAGCAGATTAAGACCGGCATAGCCGGCGCCGAAGTCATCAATCGCGGTCAGGAAGCCGATGCGCTGGTATTCGCGGAACACTTCGGCCAGCCATTTTCCATCGCTGATATGTTCGCCCTCAAATGTCTCAAACATGATGCGGTTGATTGGAAAGCCGTGGGTGCGCGCGGACTCAAGCGTGGTGCGGATGCAAACCTCGGGGCGATAGATGGCGTTCGGCAGGAAGTTGATCGATAGCGTCGTTGACATCTTCAATTGTGCTGCGGTCTTGATCGCTTTTACCCGGCAGGCCTGATCGAAGCGGTAGCGATTGGACTCAGTGATCTGCGACAGCACGCTCTGAGCCGATTCACCATTGGGGCCGCGCACGAGTGCCTCATGCGCAAAAATCTCACGTTTCTGCAGATCGATGATCGGTTGGAATGCGTAACTGAACTTGAAAGGCAAGCGCTCATCATTGCCGCAATGGCCGCAAGGCATACCGTCCTGCTCCAGGACGAATTCGGTAGAGCGCAGTTTAATGTTCGTACTCATTGGTCGCTATTCGAGTTTTTTTCCGCGAGTGGTTGCTGCCAGCCGTCTGGCCGCGATGTGTGATGCCAAAGATAAATTACGATCAACCTCCAATTACACCATCAAAAAGCATAGGCCACAGTGTTTCTATTACATACTATTTTAGGGTGAAAGCCGATGCGCTCCAAAATCTGCGTCAAGTCAAATCGCAGGGAGACTACTCACATTTGCCGAACCTTGCATCTCGCAAATTCGGCGGGTAGACCTCTTTTACGCGCAAGCCCGTTTTCGACGACGGGGTTTACGAATACCTAGTGCATAGCGGTGCGACCGACTTAGCGGGGCGTGCAAATTGAATTCGATTGCCCAACTTGAACGCAATTTAGCTTTTACTGGCATCGATCAGCGCGAGACTTGCCGCTGGTGAGGAATGCGGACGATCTTTGATGAACGGGGCGATGGTAGGCAGAGGCATGAGTGTCTTGCGTGCCAGGCGTGCTATCTCTTCAAATTTGAGTGAAAAAAATCGCCTGCAAGTAACAACAAAGTCACTGAGCACGCTAAAATAAAATTCGTCCGACTCTCATGGCGCAACGTTAAGCGCGAAGCGCATGATAATGCCAAATAAGAGAGTTGGCTGGTTGCCGCTGATTGCTACGATGTTGGTGCCGAAACAATACCAATACCAATACTGGACA
>ENA-OBIO01001021-OBIO01001021.1-metagenomes-genome-assembly--contig:-NODE-1021-length-12234-cov-4.37097_pt1 | contig 12234 bp, 9 predicted proteins | sample MGYA00153383_OBIO01 | MGnify analysis MGYA00153383 | reverse complement strand
TGAGTCTCCAGCGAACTAGATCGACTGTCGCACAATTTGGACTATCCAAATCGGCGCGTCAGGAAAATGTTGCAGGTGCCTTTGCCCTGGTGCGTTCGTCCCTAAAACCTGGCTGCACAGTATTATTGATCGATGATATCTACACTACAGGCGCAACGGTGCGATCGGCAGCAGCAGTCTTGCGATCGATTCAGATTGATGTTTGTGGCGTTGCTGTCGTCGCCACTGGACGCGATGAGTAAATTAGTTGATAGTTGATAGTTGGGAGACAGAGTTTATTACCCAAGCAACAATCCATCTAAAGGTGGGGGATTGCAACCGCGCCATCTTGCTGAGGACTGACGATCGAAATATAGGGTTCGCTGAGATATTTGTTAGCGGTGGCTTGGAGTTGGACTGATGTAAGCTGTTGGATGGCTTGACTAAACTGGCTGTCAAAATCTATTCCTAATCCTAATAGCTCATACCAGCCATATGTTTGGGCTAATTGTCCGTTAGTTTGTTTCCCCAAGGCATATTGTCCGAGCAGCTTATCTTTGGCAGTTTGGATTTCGGCGGCAGAGAGCGGTTCGAGACACAATCGATCGACTTCAGCACGTAAACCGCTGACGGCAATCTGGGTATTGCTGGCGGCTGTGCCCATATACACGGCAAAGTGAGAAGTATCCAGTCTAGTCGGATAAAATGCCGATACATCATAGGCTAGTCCCCGTTTTTCCCGCAGCTCTACAAACAAGCGACTAGACATTCCGTTGCTCAGGTAGCTATCGATCAGTTTGAGGGCGATGCAGTCAGGGTCGTGGACGGGTGGCGCAAGGTAGCCCAACATGACGATCGCTTGTTGGGTAGCTTGATGCTCTACTTGATACTGGGGTTGAGTAGTGACAGGCTCAGTCTCTAGAGTTGGTGCAGCAGTATTCGGGATTTCCCAATCTCCAAATACTTTGGTCGCTAAATCGACCGCTTCCGAAGGAGTAATTCGCCCCGCAAGGCTGATGATTAGTCGATCGGGTCGAATATGAGTCTGATGATAATCAACCAAGTCCTGGCGGGTAATTTGGGCCATTGTGCTCGTAGTTCCCAGGCTCGATCGCGAGTAGGGATGTGTGCCATATAATGCCGTCCGCAGTTGTCGATAAGCATTATTAAATGGTTGCTCTGTCTGCGATCGAATTGCCTGAAGGATCAGCTTGCGTTCGAGTTCGATTTGGGTGTCTGGAAAGTTCGGGGTTCTGAGTATTTCTCCCGCTAACTTGAAGATATCTACCAAATCTGACTTGACCGTTTTGAGACTCAACTTGATATAATCTGTTGTTGTCTCTGCGCCCAGTCCTGCCCCGACTGATTCTACTCGATCGGCAATTTCTAAGGCTGAGAGTCGATCTGTCCCCTTCATCATTACAGATGTCAGCAGTTGGGCTAATCCAGCTTGTGCGGCGGTTTCCCATCGACTTCCAGCCTGAATAAAAAATCGCCCAGAAACGATATCGGCACTGGGATTGGCGATCGTCAGAACTGTGATGCCATTGGCTAACTGGCTGCGGTGAACTGGGGGATTAATCATTGATGAGAATGCTAGATATTAAATTCACGGTTCACGATCCAAGCTACACCATATTCGCTGTTGTCTGCCGATCGCGGTGCCGATCCACTTAACCCAAGTTGCCTACATTCTCAGTGGTTAAAACCGCTGCTAGTGGTGCCAAGTCCGCCTACGCGGACTGAGATCTAAGCATTGAGGCTAGATCCCCGACTTCTTTGAGAAGTCGGGGATCTGATATGTCCTAACCGCCTGGGCAGTTGCCATACAACTGACGTTAACTAAATAATTCGGCAATTGTATTTTGGATTTCACATGCGGCAACATAAGGATCGGGTGCTGATTTGATCGGTCTACCAACTACGATATAATCCGCCCCATTCATAAATGCTGTTTTAACATCGACCGTTCTTTTTTGATCGTCGCTCTGTTCTTCGGTATTATCTACTGGTCTGATGCCTGGAGTAACTACCAAAAAATTTGCATCCAAATCGGCTCTGAGAGCCTTGGCTTCGCGTCCAGACGAAATCACCCCATCACAACCGATCGCTAGGGCACGTTTGGCTCTAGACAGCACTAGAGCATCAGGATCGCAGTCGAATCCCAAGTCGTTGAGGTCGCCGCGATCGAGACTAGTCAATACGGTCACTGCGAGAATCTTTAAATCTTTTTTCTCGCGCACGGCAGCTTTTAAAATCTCATCATTGCCATGAACGGTCACAAAACTGATGCCGCGATTGGTTAGTTGTTTGACTGCCGATCCGACAGTCTGTGGCACATCAAAAAACTTCAGATCGACAAAAACTTTTTTATCGCGGGCTAGTAACCAATCGATCGTTTCAAAGTATTTACCACCCAAAAACATCTCTAGTCCTAGCTTATAGAATATTACAGCATCACCGAGCTGTTCGACGATTTGCTGCGCTCGATCGCTAGTTTCGACATCCAAAGCAAAAATCAGTCTCTCTTTTGGGTCGATATTTTTTTGAGATAGATAGGATCGATCGTCTGACATGACATTTATGGCAACATAACAAAGATATTCATCTTTTACTTTAGCTGTAAAAGCGATCGCCAGTAAAAGGTCGGGTTAATTCAGGAATTAACCCGACTTTCTACTGGTGTGATGTCAGACGAATTGTTAGCCTCTAGCTTCAGCAGCTCTCTGTTCGTCCTGAGTTTGCGGTGGACGATAACCATGCTCGAAGGCAAATCTCACTAACTGCGATCTATTTTCTAGATTCAGTTTGGTAAGAATGTTGCTCAGGTGAGTTTGGACGGTGCGAGGACTGATAAACAGCCGTTGACTGATTTGTTTATTCGTCAAGCCTTGGATCACTTCCCAGAATACTCGTGCTTCAGCCGGAGTCAATGGTAGATCTTCTTCTGGCTCAGGATCTCTGGCTTTTATAGATCCTGAGTGATTGTCTCCATATTCATTCCCTTCACTATCTTCAGGGACTTTTTGCATCAAGCGCACCATCTCAGAGTGAATCCGCCGCGAACGTTCCAGTTGGGCTTCAATTTTAGCGAGTAGTTCCAGTGGCTCAAACGGCTTGGTGATGTAGTCATCAGCACCAATATAGTGACCCTGAATCCGATCTTCGAGATCCTTTTTAGCTGTTAAAAAGATAAATGGTACCAATTGTCCAGGTCTAGTCGCACGCAGGCGACGGCAAAACTCCAACCCATCCATTCCTGGCATCATGATATCTGACACGACCAGATCTGGGGGATCTTGAGCAAAAAGTTTTAGCCCCTGGACTCCAGAGATAACTACACGTACAGAATAACCCCGCTTTTCGAGGTAGCGTGTCAGCACGGTTTGGAGAGTTTTATCGTCGTCTACTAATAATATTTTTTTCACGTTTGGATCCTTGGGGTCACAACGATTTGTCAGAGAAACAGGGTAAGAAGATGAATTAATGAATTTAACAGTGGAATTTATCTACTTTAATTCGGGACGAAGAGTTTGTGTGTGTGCTAACGATCGTTTTCAATCTGGAAAGACAGTCACTGAGTCACAGCCAGTCGATCCACAGCTTATTATTACACGGTAGTTCTTGGCTAGATCGCAATCGCTTGCTTGTGTACATGTTCCCACATACAACTATACAACCAGGAAAGGCTCGGCAAGCTATCCGAGCAATTTTTAGCACTGGTAACATCCGCGCAGATCGCTATCTGTGAGTATTTCTGGATCGATGTCATCGTTCCTGATAATCCTATTATTCCCGCGATTTGGGAAGATGGCACAGGCGCAGCTAGATTGTTGGCTTCTAGATCGGTAGCTAAGGTGGCTGAGATCGAGGGAGACCTTTGCGCAACGCCGGAAAATGTCCGATCGAGCAATCGAATTGGCCGCGAACGTTCCAGTTGAGCCTCAATTTTGGCGAGTAACTCTAGTGGCTCAAACGGTTTGGTGATATAGTCATCAGCACCAATATAGTGACCCTGAATCCGATCTTCGAGATCTTTTTTGGCTGTTAAAAAGATAAATGGTACTAATTGTCCAGGTCTGGTAGCACGCAGACGACGACAAAATTCTAAACCATCCATCCTTGGCATCATGATATCTGACACGACTAGATCTGGTGGATCTTGAGCAAAAAGCTTTAATCCTTGAACTCCAGAATTGACAACGCGTACAGAGTAAACACGCTTTTCGAGGTAGCGTGTCAGTACGGCTTGGAGAGTTTTATCATCCTCTACTAATAATATTTTTTTCACGTTTGGATCCTTGGGGTCACAACGATGGGAAAATCCGATCGCCTAACGTATGATTACGATGGACTTGCCACTTTTATGCAAATACTCCGCTCTCAACTCCCCGATCTCATACCAATTGAAAGAATTAAAGCGACAGATCTTTACCCCACCCAACCTCCCCTTATCAAGGGGAGGAGCCAATCTGTCGTCGATCGAGCTTAATTTAGTATCGCTATTACCCTCCACACCTAAAGCCTAGAGCCTCAAAGCTCAGAGCCTCAAAGCCTAGAGCCTCAAAGCCCAAAGCCTAAAACCCTAAAGCCTAAAGCCTAAAGCCTAATTACTGATAACCTGCTGCTTGAAGCGAGAACAGATGAGCATACCGTCCAGCCGCTGCTAATAGCTGCTCGTGACTACCTTGTTCGATAATTCGCCCATTTGCCATCACCAGAATTTTATCAGCCATTCTCACTGTCGAAAATCGATGGGAAATTAACACAACCATTCGATCTTGAGTGAGAGCGCGGAAATGATTAAAAATATTCATCTCTGCTTCAGCATCCATCGCCGCAGTTGGTTCATCGAGGATCAGGATATCCGCATTCGATCGCATGAAAGCTCGCGCCAGAGCGATTTTTTGCCATTGTCCGCCAGATAGTTCTTGTCCACCTTTAAACCATTTACCCAACTGGGTATCAAACCCTTGGGGTAGCAGATCGATGAAAGGTTGAGCCATGCCTTTATTAGCGGCGATCTCCCATTCTTGGCGATCTTCGAGATGCTCGACATCGCCTACGCCGACATTCTCCCCCACTGTAAATTGATATTGGACAAAGTTCTGAAAAATCACTCCGATTCTGCGTCTCAATACATCGATATCCCAGTCTTTTAGATCTACACCATCTAGTAAGATCCTGCCACTAGTAGGTGTATAAAGATTGGTTAAAAGCTTAATCAGCGTAGTTTTACCAGAGCCATTTTCACCGACGATCGCGAGTTTTTCACCTAGTGGCAGATGCAATGAGATATTATCTAGAACAAGCTGCTGACTGCCTGGATAGCTGAATGAAACATGCTCAAACCGAATCCCCTCCTGAATCATCCCCTGAGTGATTCTACCCTGAGATTGGGGCATGGGTTGTTCTAAAAATTCGTAGAGATTGGCAAGATAGAGGTTGTCTTCATACATTCCGCCGATCGAAGTTAATGCTGAGGCAAAGGTTGACTGTCCCTGGCGAAATACTACCAAATACATCGTCATTTCGCCCAAGCTAATGATTCCGGCGATCGCTTCCATCACAATCCAAGCATAAGCGGCATAAAAAGCGACTGTACTCAGCAAGCCTAGCAAATAGCCCCACCAGCCCCTCTTAATCGTCAGATGGCGATCGTCCTCATACAGTAGGTTAAAGATATCGCGGTAACGCTGCAACAGCACCGCACCGAGCTGATAAAGCTGTACCTCCTTGGCATAATCTTCTCTGGCTAATAATGTCTCTAAATAGTGTTGCTGACGGGTTTCAGGCGATCGCCACCTGAACAACCGAAAGGCATGTTCGGAAAATCGAGTTTCGGCAATAAATGACGGAATTGCCGCTACTATTAGCACCAGCACCGCCCACCCCGAAAATTGCCACAGCAAACCACTAAAAGTCAATAATGTCAGCGCAGACTGACACAGCCCAAAGGTGCGGGTAATCAACGATAGCGGGCGACTAGATGCTTGAGATCTAGCCTGACTCATCTTGTCATAAAATTCTGAGTCTTCAAAATGCGTCAGATCCAGTGTTAAGGCTTTTTCGAGAATCAATTCATTGACACGTTGAGCCAGCAACACTCGTAGTAATGATTGGCACACTACCAAACCCTTTTGAGACGCTGCTAACAAAACGATCGCGATCGCTTCGAGACAGACATAATTAATCGCTGTCTGGCGATCGATCGTCAAACCACTCCGGTTTGCTAGCACCACGCTATCAACAATTGACTTCCCGACGAGGGCGACTGCACCTGGTAACAATCCGCCGACTAGAGCTAAAACTGCTAGGGTAACAGTTAACGCCTGACTAGTATTCCAGACTAAGGTGAGAGCTTTGCTACTGTAGCGAAATACCGATAGAGACTGGCGAATACTCTTACCTGCTAGTTTTAATCTCCGCCAGTTACTTCTTTTCTTTCTATTCATCTTTTCGTTGGCATCGCCGCTGGGCTTGAAAATTATCGCTTGAACCCACAGCTATTAAGGCTTTCTGATAGTATAAGTGAAATCACTAGTGTAGGTATACTCTCAATACGGTAAGCGCAAAGCGCAGGCTACGCCAACGGTTGAGCAAGCCAACCCCCAATTTTGGGGGAGCAAGTCTCTTGAAGTCCCCCAGAATTGGGGGATTTAGCGGCGCGATATGGGCGGGGTTCCCCCGCACATATAATCGCGACAAGACAGGGGGCGATCCGAACCGTATTGGGTATAATCTCATCGAGCCTCAACATCTGCTCAGAGCGTAAATTCTCTGTTTCAGCGCAACCCACTTTGCTCGGTGGTACCCAGCAACCACACACCCACGATCGTCAAACCGACTAAGCCCAATTTCATTGGTAGCTTTTGGCTATTTTCAGCGAGATCGGGCTGCACTCCCCGCCGCTGCAATGTCGTAATCAGCAAAGACAGCCCAAAAGCATATGCTGGCGTAGAAGCTTCGATCGCCGAAACTAACACGGGTACCCCTAATTTGACTGCTATTTGTCCGGTGTATAGAGCTACTAAATTAATTAACTCGATCGTGATAAATATGGGTAAAGCCTGTCTAATCTTGGGTAAGTCTTCGAGCAGTGTCGATCGCACTTCTTCGATCGCTAGACTACTCAATCCACTGATAATAATCCCAGCGGCAATCGATAGAAATGCTCCAACAAAGTCAGTTCGATCGAAGATATATTTTTCAATTAGTACTACAATAGTCTGAAGTCCGGCAGCGATCGACATTAGGTACAGCGTATCCCACCTATTACTAAACTTATCGATCGAACATAGCCCAACAGAAGCGACTATTAATAAGACAATCCCCAGATAGTTACTTCCAGTAATTAAATATCCAAACAACCAATAACTAATGACAATTAGAAAGATCGGAGTCAGGTTCCAATAAGCAGCAACGGTACCAGAATCACTGCAATCTAGAGCCAGAAAGTAGAAAAATTGGCTCAGTTGAACGATCGCTCCAGTGACTAAGCAGAGAAGGAGCAGATCCCAAGGGGGTATAACTACGGGGATATTTAAAAACGGCAGTACCAAAAAAATACCAGCAGAAATACCTGAACTAGTGACGACTCCCAACCACGGCTTACTAAAAATATTGTCTACGCAATATTCGTCTAGAATATGAACGATTGCCCATAGGAAGGAGCTAAATAAAGCATATTGAATCCACATAACAGACTGCTAAGACAAGGCAGAAGACATCAAATCCTCAGGATGTTATCTTTCAACGATCGAAGATAATATTCTGTCTTCTTTTAACACCTCATCTCTAGCTGAATTTTCCCTCACAATTGTGTTATCAATACCCTAACACACCAAATAGCTCGACCCGATCGAGCATAAAATATGCCGGATTGCTCGATGTTGCCGAGCGTTTATATTTCAGGTTATTTATTAGCTAATATAAAATTACCGAGCTGAGTTCGGGTTCGAGTTGTTTGGTCGATGATACCGATTTCTTCCCAACGAGTCGCCCCAGATCCGTTCCGAGGAACAGAAAGGATATCGCTCAGTAACATTACTTACACGAGCTGCGCGATTTTACTGAGCAGGAAAATTAGAATATGTTATAGTTTTAAAAAAATACACAATTGTAATCAGACGCTATGTTCGGACATACAGGAGTCATGATAGAATGCCTGTCCGAACAAACTCAGCAAAACTAATGTATCAAAAAATACAAATTAGTTTGCACTGGTGTTCGCAGTAAATTTGACTATTATTCATTCTGATGCCTCAGTTGTAACTATGTATACCAATCTGATCTCTAAAATCCATAATTGTTCGCAAGAGGAAGACATTCTCGCTGCGAGTGTAGAAAGCGTCAAACAAGCTCTAGAATGCGATCGTGCCGTAGTATACAGCTTACAGCCGCAGAGTTTAGGGAAGGTTGTCGCTGAGGCGGTAGCTCCAGGATTTCCCCGCACGATCGAAACAACTATCGACGATCCCTGCTTTCTATCGCGACATATAGATACTTACCGCCAAGGGCGAATCAATGCGATCGAGAATATCTACGAAGCACGGATTGCACCTTGTTATATCGAAACGCTCGAAAAAATTGCAGTTAAAGCCAATCTAGTCGTACCGATTTTGTTACCAGACGGTCAGCTATATGGCTTATTAATTTTGCATCAGTGTTCCCAGCCTCGGAGCTGGAAACCCGAAGAGGTCGCCCTCACAGCCCAACTAGCGTTACAAATAGGTTGGGCATTAGACAATGCAGTGAGGTGGTCGGAGTGCCAAAAAATTCACTCATCGCTCGATCGGCAAAAGAATTACAATGACCTATTAGTAACGGCCACCCGCAAGATTCACCAAGGCAACACTCGCGTTGAAGTGTTGAACATCGCTACCAGTCAAGCTCAAACTATCTTGGGGTGCGATCGATCGATCGTCTATGCGTTCTCCCAACCAAATCAGGGTAAGATCGTCGCTGAATCAACATTACCGTCTTTGGCACCGATTAAAGGGATGACGATCCAAGATCCCTGTTTTGAACCTGACTATATTGACAAATATCAGTCTGAGGGAGTCCAGTCGATGGATAATATCAATACAGCGGGAATTAGTGCTTATTTTACTGATATTTTGGCAAAAATGGCAGTCAAGGCAAATATCACAGTCCCAATTATCGGTAGTTACAACGAGTTATTTGGATTGTTGGTAGTGCATCAATGTTTTAACTATCGTCAGTGGCAAAATGCAGAAATAGAGTTCATTAGACAGATTGGAATTCAAACTGGTTTGGCTCTGCTCAAAGCACAGTATCAAGAAGAAACAATCGTGATGAAATCTTCACTCAAGCGAGCTGGAATAGTCAAACAAACAATTACTACTGCCGATACTCAAATCCAGCACGTAAAAGAGTCGATAACTAACTCTGTCCAAAATCTAGATGAAGCAAAATATCTGATGCGCTTACTCAGCCATGAGGTGATTACCCTCGCCGAAAAGTTCTCTAGTGAAGATATCAACCTGATTCGGATTATCGCCAAAAAATTGCAGAGTAATACTGACACAGCCACAGTGGGAACACTCTCACTTCAGTCCAATGTTGCCGAATTAGAAACAGCGATCGACTCAGCAATTAAAGTATATAAATCCCGAACTTATAATTAATATTCTTAGAGATATGAACTTATTTTTGATAGGCTCCCATCGGTTCTTTAATCAACCGAATGTACAGATGCCGGAAAGTAGATTTAATCACTCGTGGTAGAGCAAAATCTATCGGCATCAAAGCTTCTGGCAATTTCCAATCGTGACAACTGAGATCGGCTGGGCGCATCAGCGGAAACTGGATCGAGTCGAGCGCGGGAGCTAATCCTAAGCGTTGCGCCGCAGCAGCCGTCGGTACTAAGTGCGCCTCAACATTCAAAACTGCTAACATCGCGACATCGAGCGCAAATACATCAGCAGCGGCACCTAAAACGCCCAATAACCTTGGTTCGCCACCACTGGGGCCATTTCCTTCATGACCGACGATCCCATCGATGATGGTCAAATTTGGGTCGATCGCACGAGCAGTTTCGACGAGCATTTCGCCAAATCTTTCGGCACTTTTACCCGCTTCCATGTGCCACCACGCTTTCATCTTGCCAGGAACGCAACCAAACAAATTTTTCACACCTAGAGTCATCGTGAGCTGCATATGCGATTTGACTTTGGGTAAATTAATTACCACATCAGCTTCGATCGCTTCTTTACTCAGCAGCAGATGATTAAACTCTGTACTAGCTGTGTTGTAGCGTTTGCCATGAAATTCGACTACAGGTAAATCTAATTCCGCCATCATCGGCAAATAACCATTGGATTTAGCCACCCCCATCGCACTCCCAAAAGCTGGGCTATCACCAAAAAATGGCTTTCCACCAGCCGCAATTACTAGCTCGGCGACACATCTGACTAATTCTGGACGAGTAACGCATTCTTTAGTGGGACGAGCACCAGTTAATAGATTAGGCTTGAGTAGGACTCGATTGCCCATTTTGACAAAAGCACCAATCCCACCTAATGGGGCGAGTACTGCTTCTACCGACTCGCGCAGTTGGGCGGCTTCATAAGATGTGGCGCGAATTAGACTGACAGTTGGGGACATAAGGGTTAGGCTTTAGGGATTAGGCTTTAGGCTTTAGGTTCAGGACGTAGGGTGGGCAATGTCTTGACGCGCTGCTCACCATCTAGATTCCATGCGGTTTTCACATGAATATTTACCCATTATATCCTCGACGTTATTGCTTTGCTGCTAACTCGATCGCGTTACAATAGCATTGTTGCAATCATTACTGTATATGACTTCGATCGCTACTCCGACTGCAAATATTACCTGGATGTGGCGCGGACATCAGATTAATTATCAGACTGCTGGCGAGACGGGCGCAGCCGTATTACTCATTCATGGATTTGGGGCTTCCGTCGGACATTGGCGCAAGAATATTCCCGTACTCGCTGAAAGTTGTCGGTGCTATGCGATCGATCTGATCGGATTCGGAGCTTCAGCCAAACCCCAACCAGGAGCTGAAATCGAATATACCTTTGAAACTTGGGGCGAATTAGTTGTCGATTTTTGTCGGGAAATAATTGGGAGTCCGACAATATTAGTTGGTAATTCGATCGGGTGTATTGTCGCTCTCCAAGCTGCGGTAACTAATCCAGAATCGGTTCGAGGCGTAGCACTACTCAATTGTTCATTACGACTATTACACGATCGCAAACGTGCCAACATGCCTTTTTATCGTCGCTGGGGTACACCAATCCTCCAGTCTATCCTCACTGTACCAGCGATCGGTAAATTCTTTTTCAAGCAACTCGCCCAACGCAAAGTCGTTCGCAATATCTTGCGGCAAGCCTACCACCACCCAGAAGCGGTGAGCGAAGAACTAATCGATATCTTGATGGCTCCCGCCGCCGATCCTGGCGCAGCGGATGTATTCTTGAAATTTACCGCTTATTCTTGGGGGCCGTTACCTGAAGATCTATTACCCCAATTGACTTGTCCTGCGATCGCGATTTGGGGTGCTGCCGATCCGTGGGAACCGATCGCCTTAGGGCGCGAATTGATGAATGTACCGACTGTTGATGAGTTTGTAGAAATCCCCGATGTCGGTCATTGCCCTCAAGATGAAGCACCAGAATTAGTCAATCCTGTTCTGAGTAATTGGATTGGTAAGTTGGCTTGAATCGATCGACAACGGGGTGAGCTAAAATTACCGTAACTAGATGAAGTTATTTCTGTGCTGAGTCAAGCAAAATAAACATGGTACTAGCAGAATCTAAAACAATTAGCTTTGATGATTTTATTACTTGGTTGCCAGAGCGATCTGCATTTCGCTACGAACTCAGAGATGGAGAAATTCTCGAAATGCCCAAACCGCGAGGCAAACATTCGGAAATAGCTGGTGATATCGCTGGCAAACTATATCTAGAAGTTACCCGATTGGGTTTACCATACTTAATTCCGCGAGAATCGATTGTCAAATCGATCGATGGTAAGTCTGGCTATGAGCCTGATGTCATCGTCTTGGATCGAGAAGCACTAGCTCAAGAACCACGGTGGGAGACTGAATCAATCATCATCCAAGGTAGTTCTGTAAAACTGGCGATCGAAGTAGTATCGACTAATTGGCAAGATGATTATGCTATCAAACAGATTGCGTACCAAGCATTAGGTATTCAGGAATATTGGATCGTCGATTATTTAGGATTGGGCGGACGAAATTTCATC
>ENA-OBIO01001020-OBIO01001020.1-metagenomes-genome-assembly--contig:-NODE-1020-length-12247-cov-3.06365_pt1 | contig 12247 bp, 12 predicted proteins | sample MGYA00153383_OBIO01 | MGnify analysis MGYA00153383 | reverse complement strand
CAGTCTTAAGTGTGGAGTTATGATGCTTAGTAATCACGATAGATAACGGGAAAGGGTTTTAGTTATGATAATCAGTTTTTAATTGAAGACTAATGATACTCATTATGTAATTTCTAAAATTTATAATTCAAATCACCATTCAAATAAATAAGGTTTAAGGCAGTTTTAATAAACTTTAACTTGTATTCAGCGAGCTTAATTTCAAATTCAAGCCATTTATTTTCCCTGGTGTTTAGCATAAATAAGGTGCTTTCTCCATTAGAAAACTTTAGTTTTTCAGCCTCTACAAGCAACTTGCTGTATCTTGTTGTGCGCTCGGCGTTTTGAAGCTGTTCAACTAAAATACCAATTGTTTTTTTTAAGGCATTTATTTTAAAGTTTAATTCGTTTGTTTTATTTATTAATTCTAAGTTATTATTTTGTGAATTGATTTTTGATAGTTTGTATTCATTGGATGAATTTCTTAAAAATAATGGAAAAGATAAATTCACACCAAATTTATAATTGTTGTTTGAAAAATTTGGATTAAGAGATGTGGCGTTGTTTGATAAAAAATTGTATTTAATGTTTAATATAGGCTTTATCATTTCTTTTTTTAATCGATTATCTATTTCTAAAACTTTTTGGAATGAATTATATTTTGATAAAATAGGATTTGAGGGTACGTTTAGATAAAGGCTTTCAGTTAACCATACTTTTGCTTTATTAAAATATAAATCAAGGCTATCAATGGCAGTATACTTTTCATTTAAAACAGATGGTTTGTTGTTTTGCCAGTTAAAGGATGATACTTCATTGATGGTTTTTTGATTATCAATCAGTGCGCTTTGAAAATCCAATAACCTTGTTTGATAAAATATGGCAGCCTCAACGGTATCAACAGCCGCTTTTTCTCCAATAGTTGCTAACGCCTCAATGCCTAAAAGCCTTTGGTTGGCAACTTGCATAAAGTAATTATTTAAAGACATTTGTTTTAAACTAAACAACCATTCAAAGTAGCGTTGTGATGCCTCAAAAAGTAGAGTGTTAAGTTGTATTCGTTTCTCCGCATCGTAGTAATTCAAATATTCTTTTGATTTTAATACTTCTGCCCTTCTTTTATCTATTAATAATCCCTGTAAAACTCCTAGTTCGACCCCTATATATGGTAACCCGTTAGGGTTTGTATTATATTCGGGATTAATATAATTTCCATTACCATAATCATAACCGAATTTAAAATACTGCGAAGTAAAAACAGGCTGTTTCACTTCACTATTTAAAGTTGTATAATAATTACTTCCATTAAATTGTTTTTGGTCGTAACTTCCACTCACTATTGGATCGTAATTTCCTCTTGCAGCTTTATATTGAATATCAGCATGCATTTTTTCGTTTTCAGCTCGCTTTGCTAATGGATTATTTTGCAATACGTTTACTAAAAAAGCATCATAACTTAACTGTAAACTATTTTGTGAATTCCCTTGAAGGGATAACATTACGAGTAATATGAAAAAGTTTGTTTTCAATTTAAAATTATTTTTCATTCTTTTTATCAGTATTTGTTTTGCTATAAAATTCAGGAGGAAAGCCATTTACTTTACGCCATAGTTCATAAATTAATGGCACATTATTAAGTAGTGCAAAACCTTCTACGCCACCTCCTAATTGTATTGCTTCAGGCCAAGGCTTACCTATACTTTTTGCTAATATTCTAAACTTTCCGTTTTCTGATAAAACTCTATCAAACGCTACTATTTCAGAAGAGTAAGTTCCATAACTTACACCTGGCCATCCAGAGAATACAAAAGCAGGCCAACCATCAAATTGAAGTTGAATTTTTTGTCCTTTTTTTATTAATGGCAAATCAACAGGGTTAATATATAATTCAACAGCTTGCTCGGTTTGCTTAGGTACGATGCTACAAAGAGACGCCCCCTCTTTGATAATTTCTCCTATTCCTTGAATATAGGTTTTAGAGATATAGCCATCTTGTGGGGAAAGAACATAATAAAACCCTTTTCGCATACTATAATTTGCCAATTGATTTTGTAGCTTTGTTAAAGAGCCCTCTCCTTCGTACAAAAGAGATAGTGAAGAAAATTTATCAGATTCCGCTTTCATTAATTTTTCCTGATAATCCTGCTGTATAGAGTTTAAATCAATCTCTGCATTTAATAATTCGTTTTTTGCTGACATGAATTTATTATCAGAATAAGTTTTTTTAGAAAGCGCTTCTTGTAATTTCACCTTACGGTTTTCTACATCTGTTTTTGAAATAACACCCTTTGATAACAATTCTTCATAGCGTTTAAATTGTTCTTCTGCTACTTTATAATTGGTTGAAGACGTGTGAGATTCTATACTATCCGTAGCAATTTTCATTTTTGTTTGTATGATTTTATTTCGGGCTTGTTCCATCTTTAGTAACAGCGACTTATTCAAAGCATCAATCTGTGAATTAACAGCAGCAATTTTATCTTCATAAGATTCTAGTGTTGTTTCTTTTGATTTTATAATTTTTTCGGAACGACTAATCAACTGGGGGTCGACATATTCATCTTTAATTTCTGATATGAAAGCAATGGTGTCATTTTTATGAACAAAGTCTCCTTCCTTAATAAACCATTTTTCAACTCTTCCAGCAATTCTTGATGTTATGTCTTGAGGTCTGTTTTCAGGATTTAATGTTGTTACCTTTCCTGTAGACTGAATGTTCTGTGTCCAAGGCATAAACAGAATTACAAACCCAGAGAAAAATATAGCAAACAGGGAATATTTAATTATTTTAGAATATGGTTTAGCGTATGCATTACTTACACTTTTCAAATTATTTTCTTCCCCATCAATAAACGACAGCTCTTTATAATCAGCAAATATTCCTTCAATTTTATATAAAGCTGTAACTATGTCGTAACAAGTGTTCAAACTACCTACTAATTTTTCAACGGAGTTAATCACTAAAAAAATAATGATTTCGGAAGCAATAAATTGTCCGATATTCAATTCGCCCTTTTGAACTAAAAATGCGCCAAGAAAAAGTAATATACTTATAAATACTACTTTAAAAATAATGATTCCTTTAAATTGAGTTTCAAGAACAGAATAGTGATTTTTTCGAGAAACAAAATAATTATTTAAAAGGTTATTAGTTCCCAAACTTAAATCATTTTGCTTGTTTTGTAAAGCATTTTCTTGAAACCAATCTATTAATTTATATTTTTCGTTAGAGGTTTCAATATTAGTTTCAATTCCTTTTTTTCCGTAGTAGCTAATAATAAAGTAAAATGCTAAACTCAATAAAATAGTAAATACCAAAAACCATGAACTGTAAGCGGGTAAAATTAGAAGACCAAAAACAATACTAATAACTGAGAAAGAAAAATCTAATAATATTTTGCTAATACCTTTTTGAAGTGTCACAACCTCGGTAAACTTATTAATTTTAGACAAAACATCAGGAGACGGAGTAGTGCGGGTTAAAAACGAGTTTATTTTTGAGGCTAAATTTCCAAATATTTTTTGATGAAGCGTTTCGGTTATTCGCATCTGCCATAACTGAAAAAAGCCAATAAAAATGGTAACGATGATAGTAATGCAACTTAATAAGATTAATGATGCTGAAAAACTTCCAGCCATAATGTAGGTTATAATACCTTGTATTCCCAATGGAATTGCCAGGTACATTAAACCTTGCAATAATGCCAAAAGATAAATTTTATATATAATATTTTTTTCTTTGAATAACCAGTTAAATAGTAGCCTTGATTTTTTCATAGTACATTTTTTTTACAAATATAGTAAATATTAGCTATATAATAGTATTACTATTATGTATGATTGTATTACTGTATTATTTGTATATTTGCGGTATCAAACTATTTTTATGGAATTAGATATCCGAATCAAAATGAACAATAAGCTATTTCTTCGCAATCCTGAAGAATCTGTGTTGGGAAAAAAAATCGTAAAACATGGCTTACTATTGATTAATAAAATTGGCTTTGAAGACTTTACATTCAAAAAATTAGCGGCAGAAGTAAACACAACGGAGGCAAGTATTTATCGTTACTTTGAAAACAAACACAGGTTGTTAGTTTATATTATTACATGGTATTGGAGCTATTTAGAGTATAAAGTTATATTTAGTTTAAATAATGTATCTGATCCTAAAATAAAACTTCAATCTATTATTAAATTAATTTCAGAAGAGCCTGTCGCCGGTAATTTAAATTTCGAGTTTCTATCTGAAACAGAGGCTTATAAACTAGTTATTTGGGAAGGCTCCAAAACATATCTTTCCAGAAATATTGGTAAAGATAATAAAGACAGACTTTTTAAGCCTTACAAAGATCTTTGCGAACGGTTTTCGTCAATTATTAAAGAGTACAATCCCAAATATAAATATCCGCATTCTCTTGCTAGTTCCATTTTAGAAATTGCTCATAATCAAAACTTCTTTAAACAAAATCTTCCATCATTGACTGATTTCCCTAAAGAAACTGATAATAAAAAACTAATTGATTTTATTACGATACTATTATTTTCTTCTCTCAAATCAAAGCCCAAATAATTTATATGATACCAAACAAGCCAATCAAAAAATGTTATAGCGCATAATTAAACACAACTGAAAATACTTTGATGTTAAAAAAATAAAGGAAATTTAAATGTTAGAAAAAAATATTTTTGGCTTACTAGTATTTTTTACTATTAACTTAAAATCTCAAAACCATCAAACGTTAAAGGATGTGTCTTTTGGAAAAGGAACATCAACCTATTACATAGGATCTGGCGCATTTAAGAGGCATTTGGATATAAATAAAATTCAATATAATATTTTCGAATATTCAAAATCGCCTGCTATAGTTATTGGAGCAGATTTTTGTATATATCCTCGTGCCAGTAATGCCTATTTGGGATTAGGCCCATATTTTTCAAGCTGGATCGGATTAAAAGAAACACAAATGAATAATCAAAAAACAGAAAGGTCATTCTCTAACACAACGCTGGCAATTAAACTAACTCATCATGTGACATATTTTGTAAGAAAGAAATTAGATGTAAGTAGCAATTATATAGTAGGCGTTAATTTAAAATACTACCACACCTATAAAATTGATGGCAATGAAATTGATTCTCCCGAAAGGGATAGTGAATTTTCTCCAGCCTTTGGCATTACAATAGCCATAAAATATTATGCACTAAAAAGTATAGGAGTTTATATTGAGGGTGGACTAGGTTATAGGGTAAATATGTTAAATATAGGGCTTTGCTACAAATTCAAAAAAAGAATTCCGGATTAATTTTTAATGTATGATTTTTTATTTTTTACTAGGTATTTTGTTTATCCAAGAGAAATGCTCATTTAAAGCTTTGTCTTTATTTTTTCTAATATATTTCACATAGGCTTCCGCAACGGGAGATAGCTTTTTTTCTTTGAGCCATATTAAATGCCACTTCGATTTTATTGGAAATCCAACGGCTGGAATAATTTTTAAATCACCATTTGATAGCTCATTACGAATACCAATGAGTGGCATTACCGAATTACCAAGACCTGCAATTACCGCTTGCTTTACAGCTTCATTGGAGGTTAACTCCATTTTTTTACGAACGTGAATATTGTGCTTTTTAAAATACTGTTCCATTACAAACCGAGTCCCTGACCCTTCTTCTCTAAAAATAAGGGGCATTTCATTTATCTCACTTTTTGTAATTGGTTTAGTTATATTTTTCTCATTTCTATTACCAATAACATACAATTCGTTTTCTAATAAAATCTCATCATTTACTTTTAATCCTTTAGGTAAAACTGAAACCAATGCAAAATCAACTTCATTATTTTGAAGACTATTAATTACCCTCGATTTGTTAGTTACATCCATAATTAAATCAACTCCTTCGTTTTTTTTAATAAACTCGGATAAAAAATACGGCATCACATATATACCAGTAGATACAATAGATAAGATCAATCTACCAGTTAAATGCCCTTTAAATGCCATCGTTTTGTAATTGATGGCATATACTTCGTTAATAACTTTTTCTGACATTTTGTAGACCTCCATCCCAAAATCAGTAACATACAACTGCCTTCCAACAATTTCCGTTAATGGTATTTCAAATTGATTTTGAAAGTTTTTTAATTGAATTGAAACGGCGGGCTGAGTCATGTATAACTCCTCAGATGCTTTAGTGATACTTTTTAATTGTACCACCTTGGCAAATATTTGTAATTGATGTAGGGTATAATTCATAAATATATTTTATGTAAATCATAACAAATATAAATAAAAATTAATGAATACAAATACTCAATTTTGTAGCATGCAAAATAAAGCTCAACATAATAGTAATACTGTATCGGAAATATTTGTATTAATACTAGGGGTCCTTATTACGGTAAGCCTATTAGTTTTAAAACAGTTTAACATTCTTCATTTAAACCTTGATGTAGTTTTTGCGCCTTTTGTCATTATTACTTTACTGGCTTACGGAAATAAAATTCTCATTTATTTTTTACTTACTCCTTTAAGCTTTATCATAAAATTAATTAACAAAGTAAGAGGCTCTTCTCAAAAACAAGAATTAAACTTAAAACAATCATAGTCATGAAAGAAAAAGCAAATTATCAACCAATACTTTTAACATTATACTTTGCACGGACTTTGATTGCAAAGCACAAAGAGTATTCACTTATAAACTAAAAATCACAAAAAAAAAATATTAACCTCTAATTAAACAAAAACTATATGACAAAAATAACGGTTGCAAAGGGTGATGGAATAGGTCCTGAGATAATGGACGCCACATTAGAAATAATTTTAGCCGCAGGTGCTAAATTAGAAATTGATGAAATTGAAGTAGGTGAAAAAGTTTATTTGGCAGGTAATACCTCCGGTATAGCTAAAGAGTCATGGGATGTTATCCGAAACAATAAAGTATTCTTAAAGGCTCCTATCACTACTCCGCAAGGAGGCGGTTATAAAAGTTTAAATGTGACTACGCGAAAATTTTTAGGGCTTTACTCTAATGTTCGCCCTAGCATGAGCTTACATCCGTTTGTAAAGACTAAACATCCTATTATGGATATAGATATGATTCGTGAAAATGAAGAGGATTTATATGCAGGTATCGAACATCAACAAACAGATGAGGTGGTTCAATGCTTAAAATTAATTAGCAGACCAGGTTGTGAAAAAATTATTCGTTATGCTTTTGAGTATGCTAAACAGTATGACAGAAAAAAAGTGACATGCTTTACTAAAGATAATATTATGAAGCAAACAGATGGTTTATTCCATCAGGTGTTTGATGAGATTGCCATAGAGTATCCTGAAATAGAAAACGAACATTGGATTATAGATATTGGTGCGGCAAAAATGGCGGATACACCCGAAATATTTGATGTAATTGTTACTTTAAATTTATATGGAGATGTTCTTTCGGATGTTGCTGCGCAGATTGCAGGTTCTGTAGGTTTAGCTGGTTCTGCAAATATTGGCGAAGAGTGCGCTATGTTTGAAGCCATTCACGGTTCTGCACCAAGAAGAGCAAATCAAAATTTAGCAAACCCATCAGGATTATTGCAAGGTGCTATTATGATGCTAAACCATATTGGACAAACAGATGTTGCCGAGAAGGTTCAAAACGCATGGTTAAAAACACTTGAAGACGGAATTCATACTTACGATATCTTTAAAGAAGGTACAAGTAAACAAAAAGTAGGGACAAAAGAATTTGCTCATGCCATTATAAAAAACATAGGCCAAAAGCCACAAACGTTGAAAGCGGTTTCTTATGCAAAAGGTAAAGCGTTGAGTTTACCAAAATATGTAAGAAAAGAAGCTGCCAAAAAAGATTTATTAGGGGTTGATTTGTTTGTACACTGGGCAGGTACTGAGCCTAATCAATTAGCAGATAAAATTAAAACCATTGAAAATAATGGTATAAAACTTTCTATGATTACTAATAGAGGGATTAAAGTTTGGCCTGATGGTTTTAAAGAAACATTCTGTACCGATCACTGGCGATGCAGATTTAAATCAACTGAGCATTCAGGAATTACGAAAGATAACATCATCGAACTCTTAAAAAATTCATTAAATGAAAATATAGATGTGATAAAAACTGAGAATCTATACTCCTTTAATGGGAAACCAGCATTCTCATTAGGACAAGGACAATAATTATAAACTTTAATATATAACCACATGAAAATATCATTGCTTAAAGGGAGTTTTTCTCCAAAAGAAATTGAAAAAATCGTTACTGAATTAATTCAGGTAAAAATAAAATTCCATGAAGAAAAAATACAAAACTCGGACGAGGAGGAGACCATGAAAATGAGAGAGAACAGAATTATTAAATTACAAAATGATTTAAAAGATGTTAGGGATTTTATAGCTAATTCTGATTCTTTTATAAATGTTGACGCCGAAATAGTATTATCAAAATCTAATGCATAATTTTTTTGATGGAAGGGAAATAATAGTCGCTACCAAGCATCAAAAGGAAAAAGTGATCGCTCCAATACTAAAAAAAGAATTGGGATTAGAATGTATTGTATCCCAAGATTTAGACACTGATGTATTTGGAACATTTACTGGCGAAGTAGAGCGATTAAATGATCCCGTTGAAACAGCAAGGTTAAAATGCTTAAAGGCAATGGAGCTATCGGGTTGTGATATTGGAATATCTAATGAAGGATCATTTGGATTGCATCCTACCATCTTTTTTGTTCACGCAGACTCTGAAGTAGTTCTCTTAATTGATAAAAAAAATAAACTCGAATTTATTGTTAGGGAAATTAGTACTAAAACTAACTTTAATGGTCGCCAAATAAAATCTTATAAAGAATTGCAAGAGTTTGCTAAAGCTGCTTTATTTCCTTCACACGGTTTAATACTTAGGAAATCAAAAGATTTTAAAGAAGATATTTATAAAGGAATCACTCAATCAAAAGATTTGGAAAAGGCTTATACTGTGTTAATGGATAAGTATGGAAGTGTATATGCAGAAACAGATATGCGAGCTCTTTACAATCCAACACGGATGGAAGTAATTGAAAGTGCTGTTCAAAAACTGGTCACTAAAATTAAATCACTTTGCCCAAAATGTAATGCTCCAGGTTTTTCGATAACAGAAGCTAAGCCCGGCCTTAAATGCGAAAGCTGTGGTGCTCCAACACGCTCTACCTTGTTGCATATTTTAAGCTGTGAATCATGCGGGTTTACAGAAGAAAAAATGCATCCACGTGGTAAATTTTACGAAGACCCAATGTATTGTGACATCTGTAATCCTTAATAAGTATAATGACTAAACTATTAATTAAATCCGCACAAATAGTAAATGAGGGAGAAATAAAAACTTTAGATGTGTTGATTGATGGCGAAAGAATTTCAAAAATAGACCATTCTATTTCTGTTGATAACGTAAATGTAAAAGTAATAAACGCCGAGGGATTACACCTTTTGCCTGGTATGATTGACGATCAGGTCCATTTTAGAGAACCAGGCTATTCATCAAAAGGAACAATATATTCAGAATCAAAAGCAGCTGTGGCGGGTGGCATAACCTCTTTTATGGATATGCCCAATACATTTCCAAATACAACTAACCTTAAAGCGTTAGAAGAAAAATATGAATTAGCTAAACACACTTCTTTAGCTAACTATTCTTTTTTTATGGGGATTACTAAAAATAATTTGGAGCAAGCTTTAAGAATAGACAATGCTATGGTATGCGGCTTGAGTGATGATGGCTTATACTTTGATGATGAGGAAGGTATTTTGGCAAACTATCCTGAATATTTAGAAAAATTATTTTCGAGAACAAATTCATTAGTCGCACTTCATTGCGAAGATGATGCTATTATTAATCGAAATCTATCAATTTACAAAGCAAAATATGGCAATGATATTCCAATGTCTTACCACCCTATAATACGGGATGAAAAAGCTTGTTATGAAGCAACTAAAAGAGTTATACAAATAGCAGAAAAACATAATGCCCGATTTCACGCCCTACATGTGTCAACTGCTATAGAAACAACCTTATTTCAAAAAGCAAAATCTGTCAGGGATAAAAGAATTACAGGAGAAGCCTGCGTGCATCATTTGTGGTTTTCGGACGTAGATTATAATTCTTTAGGTTCAAAAATTAAATGGAATCCGGCCATTAAATCAAAAGAGGATAAGTACGGATTAATGATGGCATTGTTAGACGATCGCTTAGACATTATTGCCACAGATCACGCCCCACATCTTTTATCCGAAAAGGAAGGAAACTACCTAGACTCTAAATCGGGCGCGCCACTAGTTCAACATGCTTTGCCTATACTACTGGAACTGTTTCATCAAAATACAATTAGCATAGAAAAAATAGTTGAAAAAACGAGTCATAATGTTGCTGAGATATATCGAATACAAAACCGAGGATATATAAGAGAAGGTTATTATGCAGATTTAGTATTAGTCGACTTTAATAATACTTGGAAATCAACAAAAGAAAATACCTTATACCAATGCGGATGGTCGCCTTTTGAAAATGTTACTTTCAAAAGTAAAGTGCTTAAAACATTTGTGAACGGACATCTTGTATATGATAACTTAACGTTTAATGAGAATGCACATGGGCAAAGACTAAAATTTGAAAAAATTAGATAAATGAAAAACAAGCTTTTTATAATATGTCCATTTTCGCAAATGGAGTTGTACCTGCAAAAGAAGTATGGAAATGAAATATACTTTATCACAGCACCAGCTTCTGTTATTCAATGGAACCAAAAAGAATACATAGATGCAATAGGCGATTTTATTATAAGAGAAAATATTCGAGAAATATATTTAGTAAATGATACGAACTGCCGTTTTATAAGCAATATAATTAATAAGAAAAAATTATACGGGTTGTACTCCGAAAAAATAGTAGAAGCTATTTATATAGAACATTTTTTTTCGTGCTTTAAAAACAGTTCACTATTAGATAATAAATTTAAATTAGCTGAACTAAACATTAACTTTCAAATCGAAGAACTAATGAAGCCTGGCGTATTGGGACTTCAGATCTTAAATAATCATATTGAATTAAAAGGAATTATTACTACAAAAAACGAAAACTCATACAAGGAAATTAATATCCAACAATTAAAAAACATATAAAAATGAACTTAGACTTACTTATTTCAAACGTTACAAATCCGGCTTTCTTATTTTTTATTTTAGGAATAATTGCAGTTAAATTAAAAAGTGATTTGGAAATCCCGCCGAACTCTTCAAAATTTATTTCCTTATACTTATTGTTTTCTATAGGATTTAAAGGAGGGCAAGAGTTGTCACATGAAACTTTTACTGTAGAGATATTATGGTCTATGTTATTTGGGATTGGGTTGTCATTATTAATTCCGGTATATACTTTTTTTATCCTAAAACGCAAATTAAACATTTACGATTCCGGCGCAATTGCTGCTGCTTACGGATCTGTAAGTGCTGTAACTTTTGTAACGGCAGTTTCTTATTTAGATATACAAAAACTCGAATTACACGGTCACATGGTTGCTATTATGGCATTGATGGAGTCGCCTGCCATTATAGCTGGCTTAATATTGATGTCGATTTTTAATAAAGATGATACCGATAAAGTTAAGCCACTTTCTGTTGTTAAACATTCATTTACCAATGGAAGTGTTTTACTGATTTTAGGAAGCTTAGTTATTGGTTTACTAGCTAATGCCAAGCAGGCAGAAGGAATTAAACCTTTTACAAATGATATATTTAAAGGGTTTTTAGCTATCTTTTTATTAGATATGGGGATAGTAAGTGGAAGAAAATTAAGTTCATTTACCAGTAACGGTTTGTTCCCTTTAGTTTTTGCGATTGTAATTCCATTGATAAATGGTTGCGTAGTGGCATACTTAAGTTCATTTGTAACTCATGATATTGCCAACCGATTTATATTCGCAGTATTGGCAGCAAGTGCTTCTTATATAGCAGTGCCGGCCGCAATGAAAATAGCTGTTCCAAAGGCAAATCCCGGATTATTTTTACCTATGGCATTAGCAGTTACTTTTCCGTTAAATATAACAATTGGAATGCCTTTATATCTGTCAATAATTAACTAAACCTAAAACATTAATAAATGAAAAAATCAATTTATTTTTTAGCCTTCGCGGCAATGCTTATTAACGCTACAAATGCAGATGCACAAGTAAGTGCCGATAGTGCAACAACGAAATTGAAAGAAGGCAATGAACGTTTTATTAAAG
>ENA-OBIO01001017-OBIO01001017.1-metagenomes-genome-assembly--contig:-NODE-1017-length-12271-cov-2.93026_pt1 | contig 12271 bp, 7 predicted proteins | sample MGYA00153383_OBIO01 | MGnify analysis MGYA00153383 | reverse complement strand
GTAATTTTTGTACCTGCATTTCCCGCCACAAAAACGGAACCTTCGAGTGCGTAAGTTATTTCGTCGTCCAATCCCCAAGCAATGGTAGTAAGTAAACCTTTGTGAGAGGTGATGGCGTGCGCGCCGGTGTTCATCAACATAAAGCAACCGGTGCCGTACGTATTTTTTGCATCGCCCGTTTCAAAACACGTTTGCCCAAACAGCGCCGCTTGCTGATCTCCTGCTATGCCCGCAATCGTTATATCATCTCTACCAAAAATATCTTTGCGCGTTGTTCCAAAATTGTGCGAGCAGTTATGCACCGTTGGCAACATTGAAGCGGGTACTTTAAGTGCGTCGCAAATTTCAGTATCCCATTTTTTTTCATGAATGTTAAACAACATTGTCCGCGAGGCGTTGGTGTAATCTGTCGCATGGTTTTTTTCATTGCTTAAATTCCAGAGTAGCCACGTATCAATCGTGCCGAAAAGCAATTCCCCCTTTTGTGCTTGTTGCAATGTGCCGGGCACGTTGTCAAAAATCCATTTAATTTTTGAACCCGAAAAATACGCATCAACGAGCAGCCCCGTTTTCTCATGAATACTTTTTGCTAAACCTGCTTCTTTAAGTGCTTCGCATTGCGGCACTGATTGCCGACTTTGCCACACCAACGCATTGTAAACAGGTATTCCCGTTTTTTTATTCCACACGACCGTTGTTTCGCGTTGATTCGTAATACCGACTGACGCGATATTTTCTGCGCCGACTCTGTAAACAACTTCGTTTATCGCCCAGCGAATAGTATCGAGAATTTCCATCGGGTTGTGTTCTACCCAACCTTCTTTTGGAAAAATTTGCTCAAACTCTTTTTGAGCAATTGTAATAATGTGTCCTTGTTTATCGAAAACAATAGCGCGTGAACTTGTTGTCCCTTGATCTATGGCGAGAATATATTTCATCAATCGAAAAATTAGTTTAGTTAAATTGAAAGCAGAATTAAATTGAAAGAAAAACTTTACGAGTATTTTCCAGCGTACTTCGCAGACTCTTACAGACTTTGTGTAATTTCTTCTTGAGTCTGCGAAGTCTGCGCGAAATTCAAAATTTCTTGAAAACTTGATAAACAATAATTACAATTATTTATTGTCGCCTACTTAACATCATAAAGATAGAAAACTCTTGGATAGCTGCAAAGGTGATAGTTAAAAAATTTCGAGATGATCGCTACATCCTAAAATTGAATCAATAATTAAATCATATATCGACATTTTAAGACACGACACTTGTTTTATAGAGTAAACCAAAATTGAAATTTATTCTTAATTTTTAGTTAAAATTGAATAGCCAGTAGTTTATTTTTCGCTCTTAGATAACAGCATTTAATTTTTTCTCTTAGCTTTGTTCTTAGTTGATATTTTTTATATCTTCCGAAAATAATTAATTATCAATTATAGTAAAGCACATATTGAGTTTAAAAGTTTAGGTTTAGCATTACTTATTGTTTTTGCTTTGCTCACCAAAGAGTTGCATATTGTATTAGATAGTCAATTTGAAGTTACAAAAAAGTGTACCGATACAAATAAATTCTCAAAAACGCATTTTCACGGTGCAGAATATTTACCGCACAGTTGTTCTTTATGCGATTTTACTTTTTCCTCCTACGCATTTAAGTTACCCTTCTTTTCAATACCTTTTTCGTCGCTGCTCTTTAGAGATGGTAAAATTACGTGCCTTTCGTTTCTTAAAATTTTAATTGCCCACTTATTGCCTTCACTTCGTGGACCCCCTCGTATTCAATTACGCGTTATGAATTACGAATTACGGTAAAACAGGCGAGCCGTAGCTTGTAATAATGCGGTACGAGCCATAATTTGTAATTTTCAATTCAAAGCCGTAATTTTTAATTTGTAATCAAAGATGTGTAAGATGGTTTCTCAAACACGTCTGATTCTTAATTCGCAATTGATTTATGAATAAGAAAAATATTTTTTCTGTTTTTTTCTATTTAACTCTTAATAGAAAGACAGTTTTAAATTTTGCCATTTGCTTTTTGCTTTTTGCTTTCTTCCCTTTGCTTTCAGCACAGAAAAGTTCACTTTCAGGAATCGTCAGTAGCGATAAAGATAAAACGACACTCATCGGCGCCATAGTTTACATTCACGATTTAAAACTCGGTGCATCCACAGACGATAACGGCGCCTATAATTTTACTGATTTACCAAAAGGTACATTTGTTGTCGAGTTTAGTTTTGTTGGATTTAAAACAGTGAGTACTCCAATTGCTATCAATGGTGATACAAAACTTAATATCATTTTGTCAGAATCGCCCATTGAGCAATCCGAAGTAGTTGTAACGGGCGTTTCGAAAGCGACACAAGTGCGCAGAAGTCCGATTCCAATTCTTTCTGCAAAGCATGAATACCTCGAAACACATCTCGAAACCAATATCATTGATGGTATCGCTAAATTACCTGGTGTTTCGGCAGTAACTACCGGACCAAACATCTCTAAACCTTTTATTCGTGGGTTAGGTTACAATCGTATATTAACACTGTTTGATGGTGTGCGACAAGAAGGGCAACAATGGGGTGATGAACACGGCATTGAAGTGGATCAATATGGAATTGATCACGTCGAGGTGGTTAAAGGTCCCGCGAGCTTAAGTTATGGTTCAGATGCTTTGGCAGGCGTGGTTAATCTTATTCCCACGCAAACCGCACCCGATGGTCAAATAATTGGTAATCTTTTATCTGAATATCACACTAATAACGGATTGATAGGTACTTCTGCTATGCTCGGCGGTTACAAAAATGGATTTGAATGGATGACGCGCTTATCGCACAAACAAGCTACTAATTATCAAAATTCTATTGATGGCAAGGTTTATGGAACTGCTTTTAACGAAACTGATGCCAGTGCATCTCTAGGTTTGCATAAAAAGTGGGGCTATTCGCACCTACAACTTTCACTATATAATGATGAACAAGAAATTCCAGACGGTAGTCGCGACTATGCTACGCGCAAATTTACCGTGCAAACAACAGAAATTGATACTTCACCACGCCCAATTGTTTCCGATGCTGTCTTAAAAAGTTATACCATTGCGCCAATGCACCAATTGGTACAACATTATCGCGCAGCGCTTAATAACAATTTTATCATCGGTGATGGACAATTAAATGTGAATGTGAGTGTGCAGCGCAGTGTTCGACGTGAATACAGTCACCCAGAATATATTGGTGTACCTGGTTTGTATCTTCAACTCAATACCTTTGGTTACGATATAAAATATGCTTTGCCAGAAAAAAATGCTTGGAATTTTGTTTTGGGAACAAATGGGTTTGGACAGACTAATGACGTTACTGGTGGCACAGATTTTATTATTCCAAGTTATTCTCAATTCGACGCAGGCGTGTTTGCTTTAGCAAAACGCACTTTCGATAAATTAGATATTGCTGGTGGCGTGCGATACGATACGCGTTTTTTTTCAAACGATGCGCTTTATACCAAGCCTAATAAAATTACAGGATTTACAGAATATGCTAATGATACTTCTGGTGCTGATAAAATTTATTCGGCACTCTCGACACATTTTTCGGGTGTATCGGGCAGTGTCGGATTAACGTATAATTTCAGCAAAGAACTTTCCTTAAAATTCAATGTCGCACGCGGTTATCGCGCGCCGAATGTTTTAGAAATTACGGCTAATGGCGTTCACCCTGGCACAAATATTTATCAAATCGGAAACCCGAATTTTAATCCCGAATTAAGTATTCAAGAGGATTTCGGTATTACCTACGCTTCTTCAACGATTTCTGTCTCGCTCAGTTTGTTCAATAATCACATAGATAATTATATTTTTAATGAAAAATTAAATTCTTTCAAAGGGGGTGATTCTACAATTGTTGCAGGTAATCAGACTTTTAAATTTCAACAAGGCAACGCCAATTTGTATGGTGGCGAATTCACGTTGGATATTCATCCATTACCTGAATTGCATTTTGAAAACAGTCTGTCAGTAGTGTATGGAAATAGTTCAGGTTCTGTTACTGATAGTACGCGCTTTTTACCATTTATTCCGCCGTTACATGGCACATCCGAATTGCGATATACATTGGGTTCAAGTGTGAACCCTTACATTAAATCCCATATTTCTAACGCATTTGTTTATGCCGAATTACAATACTATGCCACGCAGTCACGTATATTCAGTGCTTACGGTACAGAAACGCCAACATCAGGTTATGTTTTAACCAATATAGGTTTGGGTGCCACTTTCTTAAATCAAAAAGGGAATCCTTTGCTAACGCTATCTGTGATTGGTAATAATATTTTAGACGTTGCGTATCAAGATCATTTGAGCAGATTAAAATATTTTGAACCTTATCCAGACAATGTCACGGGCAGAAGTGGAATCTATAACATGGGTCGAAATTTTGCCCTGAAAGTCAATGTGCCTTTGGGTTGGAGTTTAAAAAAGTAAAATAAAATCTCGCTTAAATAAGATAATGAAATAAAAGGATTTAGTTTCATTCTAAAAAAGTAATAAATTTTGGATGTTTTATGTTTGAATGTTCTCAAAAAATCTTAAAGTAAAATAGCATTAACATATACTTCACAGAGTAAAAGTTTCCTATTTGTAGTTAAACGATTACGTTTGCAGGACGAGCATTACAATTTTTTAAAAGTTCTATTATTTTTTTCAAAATTTATAAGTATAATGAATTTATGGCATTAAATTTGATAATATAAATGTGTTATATCGAAGTAAACGCACTCGTGCTTTAAGATAGTGTTTGTTCATAGTGTTTGTTTTTTGTTTTGTCCCTGTCATAAACTGACAGGGTTTTTTTTTGTTTAAAAATGGAATATCTTTACAGCATGAATAACACAATAGCCAATCTTCGCGAAGATTATAAACTCGCGGAATTAAGAGAAGAAAATATTTTTAATGAACCGATGCAGCAGTTCGAAAAATGGTTCGACGAAGCGTTGAAATCGGAAATTAAAGAACCGAATGCAATGGTTTTAGCAACGTGCGACATTGAAAGCCACATTCCGCATGCGCGGGTTGTTTTATTAAAAGATTTTCGACTCATGGAAGGGTTTATTTTCTTTTCCAATTACGCATCGAATAAAGGACGAGAACTCGAAGAAAATCCACAAGCGGCACTTTGTTTTAATTGGCTCGACTTAGAACGACAAATTCGTATTGAAGGCGTGGTTGAAAAAATTCCCGAGATGCAGTCCGATGAATATTTCGCTATGCGACCTTACAAAAGTAAAATTGGTGCTTTGGCTTCACCACAAAGTCAATTGGTTCCAAGTCGCGATTATTTAGAAGCGCGAGATACACAATTTAAAACTATTTATCCTGAAGGTGCCGTAGTTCCAAGACCTTTACATTGGGGTGGATATATTGTAAAACCTTTGCGTATAGAGTTTTGGCAAGGAAGAAGAAGCCGTTTGCACGATAGATTGGTTTTTACGCGCAGCGATATACATTCCACCGATTGGCAACGCGTGCGGTTAGCGCCGTGATATCACCTCATTTAACTTTAATAATATTTTGAGCGCCTTGAAAAGTCATTTTTAAAACTATAAAAGTCTTTATTTCGTTTATTGAATAAAGTTTATCGAAATTATGCACAATACGTCATTTTTGAAAACGAGTTTCATCGTTTTTCTCATTTCTATTGCCCAAATAATAATTGCTCAAAATACGCCTCTCGATTATAGCGACATGAATTTATGGGCAGCACATCCACTAAAAAAAGATTTAGCCGATAGCGTCCCGATAAATTCTGACTTGAAAGATTTGCAATCAGAATCTCAAGTAGATGTATTTTTTATTCACCCAACAACTTATGTAAATAAAGTTAACGATAGTATTTGGAATGCGGATATTGCAGACGTTGAATTGAATAAAAAAACCGACGAAAGCACCATACTTAATCAAGCCAGTGTTTTTAATGCGGCTGGCAAAATTTATGCACCCCGCTATCGTCAGGCGCACATAAAAGCATTTACCGTAAGTGATGAAGATACATTAAAAGCTAACGCGGCATTTGATTTGGCTTATAGCGATATCGTCAACGCGTTTAAATATTATTTAGCGCACTACAACAACGGCAGACCAATAATAATTGCGTCGCACTCGCAAGGCAGCAAACACGCGCAAAGATTGCTGAAAGATTTTTTCTCGAACCAAACACTCAAAAATAAATTAGTCATAGCGTATGTCATCGGTTATGCTACACCGAATGATTTATGCGCTGATATTCCCGCTTGTTCATCGCCAGAACAAACAGGTTGTATTTGCGCTTGGCGTACTTTCCGAGATGATTACGAACCGACTAAATTTTACCCGAACGAAATTTGCGTTAACCCCATTAGTTTCAGAACGGATTCCGTTTTAGCACCTAAAGAATTGCACGAAGGCTCAGTACTCTTTGGTTTTAAAGCGACTGAGCCACACACACAATCAGCACAAATTTATAAAAACATCGTCCACACTAATCGTCCGCATTTTTTTGGCAGCTTTTTATGGAAACAAAAAAACTATCACATCGGCGATATAAATCTATTTTATATGAACGTACGCAAAGATGCCGTTCGTCGTATCGGTTATTTTTGGAAAAGTTAAATGTTGTTTAAAGTATTTTATAAAACTTATTACGCCTGCTTCTCTTAAATTTAGTCAACAACAAGTTAAAGTTTAAAAAAAATTATTTCAGTAATTGTAATTCAGATATTTTTATAGCGTTAATACAGCGTTACCATTTTTCGTGCGCTCTAAGGAATACCCAAACCGATTCTATAAAATTTAAGGCAAGCATCATGACACTGAGAAATACATTTCTATCGTTTATTTTTATTAGTTTTTCTACGCTGCTTTTCGCCCAACCTGCCAATGATGAGTGCGAAAATGCTTACAATATTCCTACACCAACAAGTTTTTCTGGGACTTTCAATACAATTGGTGCAACAATGAGTTCTTTTCCTAAACCGAATTGTTTTAAAAGTATTGGTAATGATGTTTGGTTTATGTTTACTGCAAAGGGTATAAATGCACAACTTGATATTAGTACATTAAAAGTCGGAAATATTCCAGCACTCAGTGGTGTAGAATCAGTCTTTTATTATGGTAGCTGTAATTCATTCAATGAATTAGCTTGCGCAAGTTTAAATTCATCCACAGTTGAAAATTTATGTACAGGCTTGCAACCAGGTCAAGTATATTACATCAGAGTGCAAGGTTTAAATAAATCAACGGGTGCATTTAATTTAACATTAAAAAACTTTAATCCACCGACTAGTTTCGATGCTGATTGCGTAACTGGTCCGCAACTGTGCGATAAATCATCTTTTGCAATTCCAAATTTAAGCAGTCCTGGAAAAATTACTAACGAATTAGACGATGCAGATTGCTTTGGGCCCTTAAGTCTTGGAGTTAATCATGAAACACAATCTTCATGGTTTAAATGGACTTGCGATAGTTCTGGAACATTAACATTCACACTTACTCCTTTAGCTCCAGGAAATGGTACACCAAGCGATATAGGCGATGATATTGATTTTGCATTGTATGAAATACCAAATGGAGTCAATGACTGCTCAAAAAAAATTTTATTGCGCTGCGAGGCCGCTGGACCTTATCCTGACGCAAACACAACTTATCAACAAGCTTTAAGATGTGCAGGCGCAACTGGCTTAAAAGTTGGTGAGACAAAAACATCTGAGGTTTCTGGTTGTGAAGGAAATGTACCACACACAAATTTTTTAGCACCTTATGATATGGTAGCTGGACACACTTATGCGCTTGGTATAAATAATTCAGCGTCAACGGGTAGAATAACTACAAGCGGTGCATACGTTGAATTTGGTGGTACAGGCACATTCGTTGGTCCGAAAGCAAAAATTAATTTTAGTGTGCCGAGCAAAAAAATCTGTATCGGTGAAAATATAACTTACACCGATGCTTCAAGTTTTGCAACTGGACAAATTGTAGATTGGCAATGGTCGTTTGGTAAAGATGCTTCACTGGCTAAAGCATCGGGTCAAGCACCGAATACAATTTATTATAAAACGCCTGGTTGGAAATCTGTCGTGTTAACGGTGAAAACAAGCAGGGGTTGCCAAGTAACAACTATTCTTGATTCCGTTTATGTTAAAGGTTTTCAGTACGATTCAACGATTCGCAAACCGACTTGCACACTCGGCAACGATGGTCTCATTCGGTTGAAAGTAACGGCTTGCGGTAAAGCACCTATTCGTTACAATTGGGAAAATACAGGTTACACTACGCGCGATTCGCTCAGTGGAATTGGTCGAGGGACATATCGTGTGGCTGTCACCGATGCGTCGGGTATTTATGTTGACACTTTGGTTTTTAAATTACAAGAGTTAACGCTCACACTCGATACAGCCGTCAATTCCATTCAAAATCCGAGTTGTAACGGATTGACGAACGGAAAAATAACGCTTAGTCCATCAACAGGTACGCGACCTTATGTTTTTAATTACGGCAAAAATAATACACTCGATAGCACACTCGCAGGTTTAGGGGAAGGCATATACTCCGTTACAGTGGTTGATGCCAACAATTGCAAGGGTAATTTTACATTCGATTTAGTCAATCCATCTAAAGTTCAACTCGATATTGACACGTTCAATATTTCTTGCTATAGCAAAACAGATGGTGCTTCCGTTGCGCATCCGTCGGGTGGCGTTGGTAATTATTCCGTCAGTTGGAGTACAGGGGCGATTGGCGATACGGTTCGGAATTTATCAGCGGGCACGTACAATGTTTTTGTGAATGACGGCAACAAATGTGAAGCACGACAAAGTTTCACGATTGCAGAGCCACCGCAATTATTTCTCGATACCATCCGAATAAAACCTGCCAATTGTTTTGGCGATAGCACAGCAGAATTAGTAGTGAAAGGACGCGGTGGTACGCCACCGTTCAAATACAGTATTGATGGTTATCAATTCAGCAGCGATTCTTCATTTTTGAAAATTCCTGCCAAAAATTATAAAGTGTATGTGCGCGATAGCACCAGTTGTCAATCAACCTTCGCCGTTAATGTGCCGCAGCCGAATCAGTTACAAGTCAGCGCAGGTGCCGATCAAACGATTGAACTCGGTTTTTCGACAACGATTGCAGCCATTGTTGTGCCGTCTAAAAATCCAGTAAAATATGCTTGGACTCCAGCCGACACCACGCTGCGATGTTCAAAGTGTGCCGTTGCTACCGTCACGCCTTATCACACGACGGATTACACAATCACTGTGCGCGATTCGCAAAACTGTGTGGCGTTTGACGTTGTAGAAATTCGCGTTTCCAAAAACCGTCCGATTTATATTCCGAATACGTTTTCGCCGAATGGCGATGGCGTGAACGATTATTTTACAGTTTATGGCAATCCAGCAGCCGTCATCATCAAAGAGTTTAAAGTTTTTAATCGCTGGGGAAGTTTAATTTGGGAAACTAACGATATGCCACTCGGTGTAGATCAGAAAGGTTGGGATGGTTTCTTTGGAGATAAACTCCTTTCGCCAGATGTATATGCCTTTTATGTCAAAGTTTTATTTTTAGATGGCGAAGAAGTTATTTATCGCGGCGATATAACTTTAGTCAGATAAAGTTTTGAAACCTTGAGTGTTGAAAATATTTTTTTGCTATCGGCGTTATTGAGTGTACACAAAAATACACGCGTTTATTTAGCTCTTTGCCGTATGACAAAAGTAAATTTTTTTACATCAGTACTCATAACATCTTTATTGTTTTTTACTAATTGCGGCACTATAAAATCCGCCGATACGAATCCTACTTCTTCTTCTAATCCTAATTCAAAAAGTAGCGAGGAAGTGCACGAGTATTCGGCTATTAATTTTAATTACACCGCTGATTTAGATGGCGCGATGGTCCGCGCAAAAAAAGAAAATAAATCTATTTTTATTGATTTTTATACGACTTGGTGCGCGCCATGTAAACTCATGGATCAAGGAACGTTTAAAGACGATGATATCGCCGCTTATCTGAATGATAATTGCGTCACTCTAAAAGTAAATGCTGAAAAAGGAAACGGTCGTGCGTTGCGCGTTCAATATAATGTCGCTGCATTTCCGACGCTTATTTTTATTGACCCCGATGGAAATGTTGTCTCTCAAAAAGAAGGCAGTTTAGGAATAGATGGCTTCAAACAATTTATGAAAGCAGCCGTATGGAAATATAAAGGGAACTAACCAAAATGTAAATACCTAACCCACGATTAAAAAATTTTACTTGTATTAAAAACTAATTCAACCGCATGCGTGTTAAATCATTACTGATTTTTTTTATTCATTCCTAATATATTTTTAATGAAAAAGTTTTACTACCTCTTACTTGTGCTGATTTTAGGTTTCAACATAACCTCTATGCAAGCGCAGCGCAAAGACGCGCGCATTTTATTTGTAGTGAATTTAGACGGTTCGCAAGAAGTTCCTGCCGTAGCTACTAAAGCAAAAGGTTTAATAACAGTTATGCTCGAAGAAGATGGCAGATTAACAATTAACGGTGTTTTCGATAGTTTATCGGGTGCTGCTACGCTGTGTCATTTTCATTTAGGCGGTGCTAAAACAGCTGGTAAAGTTATTTACGATTTAACGTCGGGCATTAAAAACGGAAATAGCATTTATTTTAAAACACCAAATCGCGTACCAGATAGTTTAATTGCGGGTATATTAAACTCAAATGTTTACCTGAACGTACACACAGCAGCCAATGGCGGTGGCGAAATTCGCGGTATTCCAATTGTTGAAAGCGACTCTCATTATACTGCTTTTTTAAGTGGCGCGAACGAAGTACAGGCTAATTCTTCAAAAGGCTTTGGTTTACTTTCCATGGTGGTTTCAAAAAGTTTAATGACTGTTGAAGTGAAAGCAGTGGTGTATGGCTTATCAGGGCCTATTGTGGCTTCACATTTTCATTTTGGTGGAGCAGGCGTTAGTGGTCCAGTCAATTTGCAATTAAATTATGCAGGCAATGTTATTTCTGGTATCTACACTGTAACCCAACCTTTTATTGATAGTTTGGCTGCAGGAAAAATTTATATGAACGTACATACTGCTGCTAATCCTGGGGGTGAAATCCGTGCTCAAGTAATGCCTATTAGTTCGAACACAATCGGTTTTGATGCTTTATTGCAAGGTGCAAACGAAATCTCCGCTGTAACAACTGATGCAAAAGGTGTTATGGTCGGCACACTAAACGCTACACTCGATACGCTTTCGTATTCGGTTTTATATGCAGGTTTGACACCGTTGTACGGACACATTCACGATGGAACAATTGATTCAGCTGGTGCGGTAATCAATGCTTTTGTACCCGATGCTAATTACACAAATATTTATCGCGGCGTGTTTCCACTCACATTGGCGCAACGCCTCAGACTGATTAAGGGAAATAATTACGCTAATATTCACACGACTGCGTATCCCGGTGGTGAAATTCGCGGACAAGTTTATTCAAGTATTCGCGAAGGTTTAGTTACTAATTTGTGTGCCGGTCAAGAGCCAACGCCGAATACATCGAAAGGTATTGGTGCTGGGGCAATATCAGTAAACCGATTAAAAACAGACGTTTCAGTTAATTTAGTAACGACAGGTTTAACAGGAAATATAACTGTAGCACATATTCATAAAGGTGCTGTCGGTGCTAACGGTCCCGTTTATGTGCCCTTTTTAGTAAACTCCAACAATACCGTTAAAGGTGTTTACACGTTATCAACTGCTGGCGGCGGCGATTCAATTATTAACGGACAGGTGTATGTGAACGTTCACACTGCAGCAAATGGTGGTGGTGAAATTCGCAGTCAGGTGGATAAAGTTTTGAATACAACGTGTTTAACAACTGGAGTTTTTGAATTGAACGGCAAACAATTTACTGTGAATGTCGCACCTAATCCAGCACAAGACATTGTAAACGTAGTTTTTGATGCCGATTTAAACGTTGCAACACAATTCACAATAACAGATATTGCGGGTAGAACTCTGATTTCTAAAAATATCAGTATTGTAAATGGTTCAAATCAGATAAACGTAAGAGTTTCTGATTTAGCGAATGGTATTTATTTCGTTCAACTCCGAAATAATAATCAGTTGCTGTTTACAGAAAAATTGATTAAGAATTAAGGAAGCTTTATTAGCGGAAAATATGAAAACGAAAAGGCGTAGATTTTTAAATCTACGCCTTTTTCGTTTTCGTTTTCGTTTTCGTTTTCGTTTTCGTTTTCGTTTTCGTTTT
>ENA-OBIO01001015-OBIO01001015.1-metagenomes-genome-assembly--contig:-NODE-1015-length-12294-cov-4.30501_pt1 | contig 12294 bp, 10 predicted proteins | sample MGYA00153383_OBIO01 | MGnify analysis MGYA00153383 | reverse complement strand
CGAAAGTGTAGGTAGCGGTCATGATGATTTCCTTGTCATTGGGAATCGTTTGAAAAAACTTGCGCTGTCAGCTATATGTCCAGTAGCGTTTCAAAGCCGCCGTAGACCATGCGCTTGCCGTCAAATGGCATGTCACCGAGCGCTTTCATGCGTGGGTCGTTCATGAATTTCTGGTTGCCTGCGTCGCTCGCGGCTTTAGAGGGCCACGCAATCCATGAAAAACAACGTTCTCGCCTCCCTCAGCTCTAACCGCACGTTTGAAATCGGTGACTTTGCCGTCGGGCAACGCGTCACCCCAACATTCCACAACGCGAGTTGCGCCAAATTCTTTCAATAGCGCGGAGTATTTAATTGCCATTGCGCGATACGCCTCTTTGTTGTCTGCGGTTACGGGAACAAGATATCCGTCGATATAGATCATGGTGTTGCTCCTTGGGTTGCGTTGAAGAATTGCCTGTTCAATACCATGGCGTCCTAGGCATATTTTTCATCAGCTAAAACTGCTTTCGAATCGAGTACCAACGATAAAAGCAGCGATGAGAGTGCCGCAAGCTGAATAGCGAGACGAATGGCGTGGCCTGTTTCCCAGTTTGAGCAGGTCTGCCCAATTCGGCGGAATGCTTGGTAGCGCTGTGGCCACAAAGGCGGTATTCGCCGGCGCGACTAACCAGAAGAAGACGCCCGGAAGTGCAAGCGACAGAGCGAGCAGCGTCCCCAAAGCGAAACACAGCTCGCGCGTTGCTTTGCGAATGTAGAATGCAAGCAGACCTGTTGCGATAATTGCCAATGGCTCAAGGAATCCTCCAACCTGTGGTGTGCCCCATTGGATATATAGCGACTTCTGCAGCGTGATGTACAGCAATGCCTCGTACTGCATTTTGGCACTTTGTTCGAGGACATGCGCAAACGCGAGGCCCGCACTCAGCGCGACCAATAGGATCGTGACGAACCGCAAACATCTTGGTGGCATAACCAGATTCCTGACGCGAAATTTCGTTACTACGAATCGCTGGCACTTAATCGCAACAGCTCGGACGATCGCCTGGCGCTCTTCATGGCGATTACATTGGGCCTCCAAGCTTAATCGCGTCTGTGCGTTAGCAGACATAAATAAAATTGATTTCGCAGGAGCTGGGTCTGGGTCCGCTTTGACGGTTGAAAGCGGTGGATCGTCGTTACTGAATGTTATGCGTCTTTTCGAAGGCTGTCGGCATGATCCGGACAGGGTGCGGCCCGCAGATGATCGACGGGCTCACCGCCGAGTTTGCTTGCAAAGCCGTGATTAACATCGCGATAGTGCGCTTCGTCAGCACGAACCAGCAGCACCACATCGCGCAAGGTTGAGCCGGTCGGCAGCTTCCAATAATGCACCGCAATATCGGGAGCGGGAACATTGCGTGATCGGCCCTCATCAATCTCCTTGAGATACAAGGTGTCGCTGAGCACCACCTCTTCTTCAAAATAGCCCACCACGCGATGGGCCGTGCGTGACGACATCAGATACAAGAAAAAAAACCGATATAGAAAATCCACGGCGCCAGCATCACAACTAACCGTTCAAAAGCTGTCGGCTTTGCAATTTCAACAAACGTCATCAAATGCATGCGCTCATTCTCGGCTTCCTCCATGAGCGTTCGGATCCAGCCTTCATCATTTACCATATGCCGCAGGCATTTAAGGTGCGTTATCGTCGCGCCCACCATGCCTGGAACAGCGGCTACTGTTTCCAGCACAATCGCCCGATGGCCATAACGTTTCGCAAAAAAATGTATCCGCGCAGAAGCGCAGCAGCTTCGTAAAACCGAGTGCGAATCGGTCAGAAAACCCTTTGGCGCATGATGAACACGCGATGCTGTGTCCCGATCTTTAATCAGGGCGAGTCGAGCGGTTTTTTTTATCAGACAAGCTATGGATCATAAAATGCCTTTATGAGAAAGTGCAAGGCGGTATGCAAAGTAATGACATCACAGAGCCACTTTAAAAAATTTCACATTTGCCATGGCTACCCGCAATAAATCTCGTTGCGTTATCTACCCGCTTTAGCAATGTAGCAACAGGCATCAGAACTTTTAAATAAAGGTCAACGCATCGCACAGGATTAGCTAAATGTTTGAATTTTGATTGCTGAAATGCCGCGAGGCATTCAGATTTCGTGTAACTCGCTCGGGGCGATGAGGTTCCGACTCCACAAATGAACATATTCAATTGCTAGGCGACATGCCTTCGCTCATTCGCGCGGTGCTTGGCTAGGCCTGCGATAAAAATCCGGTCATGCATGATGTAGGCGCAAGCGAATACATCCCAAATATTGGCGCAATCCAGGTGAACTGGAATGAAATACCGACGTGTCCGGTAGAAGCTATTCGTTGAGCTGGCCCCGAAGATTCCTGTCACGCGCGTTATGTCTGTGGATCCCAATTCGAAATTCTTGGTCAACATGACGCATTTGTTGCATTCGAATTAGCCATCACCGTATTCATATCTGCTCTTTTGGCAACTGGGTGATCTGAATCCGTCACACAATGTTGACGTCAAATGAAAATTAAATAAATCGACAGATCATCCTATAGGTCGTGTTTTAGAATAGGCGCGACGCACGCGATTGTTCGGTACGTTATCGAACATACATTGTTCTCCCATCGCGTAATTTTTTGAGTGTCACCCATCTTGCACTGTTTGCCGCGCCCGTATAGATTTCACATTGAGCCCATTGAGGGCATAACGGACAACATCGTATTGCAACACATTGTCGGTCGGGAGCAGGCCCAGCACCGTGACCGGTTGCAAAACGAACGCCTCGATTTTTCGCGTACCTCGGATGGTTGTATTCAACCATTGCAGTTGGAACACAATTTCATCATGTGCCGTCCGGAGGTCGAGCGACTCAATGGGCACGCTGGCTGAATCGCGTCGGCGCCTGCACGACTCGAACACGGCTTCGAGGTACTGTTTTGCTGGACCATCGCGCGCTTAATCAGGCGCTCTTGAGCCACCCTTTGGTCACAACACCCTCGCGTCGGATACATTCGCTAAAATCTCTTGCAGCTTCGTGATGTCGGCTGGTTTAACTAAGTGGTAATCGAAACCCGTTTCTTGCGAACGCTGACGAGCCGCTTGTTCCCCGTATCCCGTCATTGCAACCAATACGACGTCGGCGAGTAAAGGCAGCTGACGCAGTCGCGTTGCGACTTCAAATCCGTTCATGCCCGGCAACCCGATGTCCAATAACACGACATGCGGTTTGAAATCGACCGCTGCTTCCAACGCAGCCGGGCCATCGTGCTCCGTCCGCACAACATGACCGAATAACTCCAGAAGCATCGTCATTGTCTCGGCTGAGTCTACGTTATCTTCAACCACCAGCACCCGTATTGACTGATCGTTGCGCTCGGCCTTCTCGGTGCAAGGCATTATTGGCGATACAGATGGTTGCATAACCGGCAAACGCACGGTGAACTCGCTGCCCTCGCCCAAAGTACTCGTTACTGTTACTGTACCCCGGTGCATTTCCACCAGTCGCTGCACCAAACTCAGCCCAATGCCTAAACCGCCTTGAGAGCGGGCCAATGACCGTTCGGCTTGCGAAAAAAGATCAAAGACATGGGGGAGCAATTCAGGTGCAATACCAACGCCAGAATCCCTCACCCGAATCACCGCTTCGTCGCGCTCTTGCTGAACAGACAGCGAAATGGAACCGCCATCGTCGGTATACTTGGCGGCGTTGGTGAGAAGGTTCACTATCACTTGTTCCAGGCGCGTGGCATCGGCGAACAGCCAAATTGGCTCCGGTGGCAGATACAGTTCGAGCAAATGGTGGTGGTGTTCGATCAGCGGTCGAACCGTTTCGACCGAATTTTCCACGATGCCGTTCAGTGCGAGCCGTTTCTCTTGGAGATGGATTCGTCCGGTGGAGATGCGAGAAACTTCCATGAGATCGTCAATAAGTCGGGTCAGTTGCCTCACTTGACGCTCAATGATGCCATGTGCCTGAGCTTGGATCGGGTCTTCGTTCTTCTGGAGACGTAGCAGCCGTACCGCGTTCGAGATCGGAGCAAGCGGGTTGCGGAGCTCATGACTCAGCATTGCCAGGAATTCATCCTTTCGGCGATGAAGATCAGCCAACGCTTCTGCCTGCGACAGCGCCTGTTTCTCCAAGCGATTGCGCTCTGTTACGTCGTAAAAGCAGTTGATTGCGCCAGTTATTTCTCCTTGTTCGTTCTTAAGTGGAACAATATTTACGATGACGTTTATTCGCGAGCCGTCGAGTCGCTCAATGATCATTTCCATATCGTGCGCGGTTGGTAATATACCCTGCAAGACTTGGCTCATCGGGGTTTGCGAGTAGGGCAACAATGTACCGTCTGGCAGGTAAATTTTTAATGAGCCGCCCAAGTGCTCATAAATATTCCGTCGTTTTGAATCTAGCCTCCACAACTCCGAGGCGACCTGGTTGAATTCCCGCGTCGCTCCGGTGGCATCACAGCTATACATCGCGATTGGCCCCCGTTCAAACAAAGCACGGAAACGTGCTTCGCTCTGGCGGAATGCATCCTCGGTCTGTTTGCGCTCAGTAATATCGAGGTGCGTCGCGAAGGATTTCAGGGGCTTGCCGTCTGGGCCGCGTTCGACCGACCAACGCGTTTCGATCCATCGCTCGACCCCGTCTCGGCCGAGTACCCGATAATCCATCTTGCCCACGCTGCTGCCATCGATAAATTGTTGAAGTGCCGCCTCCACTCGCCACCGGTCGGAAACAATTACACGATCGAGTAAGGCTTGAGCACCCGCTAAAACATCAGTTTCGCCGTCGGGCTGGGCATAACCCATCACCGCCGTGTAGTTTTGAGCACCTCTCCGCACTCCACCACGCGCAAAATCCAACTCAACGAAAGTCAATCGTGCTGACTCCATTGCGAAGCGTAAACGCCACTCGTTGTCTCGCAGCGCTTGCACCGCTTGCTTGCGCTCGGTAATTTCTTGCTGAAGTTTTGCGTTTAATTTTTCCGCGGTTTCGGTGAGTTCATGCTGGCGCAGCGATCCAAGCACTAAAGCTTGGTTAATCGCAATAATTTGTTCCGCACTTTGTGCACCCTGTGTCATTTGAATCATGACCCCCAGGGGGTTTTCACCCTGACCCGCCTCGATCATCGGCCACATCGTATAAGACCAGAAAGCAGGGTGCGGCTGGGCATGTTGTTTCGTATGGGTTTCGGATTTACCGGTTTGATAAACCCGGTCTAGCCTTGTGACAAATTCGTCCTTTTCCTCAACTATGTCGGAGAAAGGTTTGCCCAACAATTGATCCGCAGATTTATCGATGAGACGGCAAAAGGCAGGATTGACATAACGCACAATGTGGCTTGCGCCTTCGACCATGACGAGCGGCAACGGTGAGTGATCGTTGATCGCCAAGCCGACATTTGACATGTCGGGAGGCGGCAACGTTGGTAACGTTTCCACACCCATTTTAATTTCCTTAACGTTTCATCTTCGGTTCCGGCGCCGCTTCCTCTCCCTGCTCTTGTCGCGGACCCGTTCGTTGCGGGATGCCTGTTGTCAGGCCCGTATATTCCGTACTTCGCGGGCTGATAACGACGACACCCTTATCCGTGATGACATATTCACGGATGTCTTTGCTGTGATTGCCGCCACGCATTTTGATCACAACCATTACCTTTCGAAGCTGACCATCAATCTCAACATAACGCATGCGAATAATGTCGTCGGTGAGAAACGATATGGCGTAGTGACTAAACGATAATGCCGTAAAGCTGTCCTCCACTTCCACGGTGCTGAGAATCGTCACGCCAGCCCCCGTCAGCGCCCCGATCATTCGGTAGAGCGACTCGCGAAATTCCGCGCGGAACCCGGGGGCAAGCGCCATCTCAAAACCCACCAGCGAATCAATCACCAAGCGTTTTGCGCCCACCCGTTCGATGGCATCAAGAATCTCCTGCATCGTTTCATCCACCGAAAGATCGAGCGGACGAAGGTAAAGAACTTCGAGTTTTCCTTTTTCTTGCGGCGTTTTCAAATTCAGACCAAAACTGCGTGCACGATCCGTGTAGCCTGCCGGGCGTTCTTCGAAAATCGCCATAATCCCCGGTTCACCAACACGAATTCCCTCAGCGATAAATTGTGTTGCCAACGCTGATTTTCCGGTCCCCGAGGGCCCCGCCACGAGGAGGCTGTCACCTTCGAGAAGGCCGCCGCCCATCATTTTGTCCAGCTCGGCAATCCCCGTGGACAGTCGCCGGTTCCGCGCCGGTTTCACTTTTTTGCTGGCCAATCCCAGTGTGCGTGAGAACGCCTGCAAGCCGTCATCGCTAATGCGCAGCGTATGCAGCCCCGGCACCGATGCCTGCCCGCGCAGTTTTATGATCTGCAATTTCCGCACGACAGAATTTCTCTCTGCAACCTGAGAGAGCCAAAGGAGCCCATCGACGATGGTGAACAGGGGATTGTCGCGAATTTCTTCCGGAACGTATTCACCAACCAGAAACGTTGTGGCCTCCCAACTGCTGAGAAATTGGGCCAATCGCTGAATGAACGATTGCATTTCAATTTCGCTTGAACTCGCCTGTGCAGTGCGCACCACGGTGCGAAAGGAATCCACCACCACGATGCTCGGATTTGTCGTTGTGACCTGTCTGATAATTTCGCCGAGAACCGCGTCCAAGTCCTTCGCCAGTACCAGGTCGCTCAGGTTGATAAAACGAATGGCCTTGCCGACCTTTGACTCATCAAAGAACGAAAACTGCTGCTGATAGCGCAGCATTTTTAGCGCGGATTCGCCGAGGACAGTAAAATAAAGCCCCGGTTTCTTCACGGTCGCGTTGGCAAAAACGAGCTGATGTGCCATCGTGGTTTTGCCGCAACCGGGCGTCCCGGCGATGATGTTGAAAGAGAATTCCGGGATACCGCCGCCCATGATGTCGTCGAGACCGCGCACGCCTGTCGGCAGTTTTTTGATCACAACTTTGGTCGGCCGGTTTACGGGGTGTTTTGCCGGTTTACGTTTGTCCGCGTCAGCTTGTTTTTTCATATTCAGCTTTCTTGCCAGAATCCAAATCGTTAAGGAGCAGGTTCGGCCAGATCTCACCCACCAATTGCAGCGTTAAAATTTCGCCAATGAAAGCGGCCAATAATCCGAGCAATTGAGCGAGCACAACCACTTTGCCTTCGAAAAAGTTGCCCGGCCCAATTTGTGATTCGAGTTCGACGAAGCCTGCCAAAGAGCCATCCGCATTAACATTCACTGCATGCAGCCACGGGACTTCCGCGTTGGCTAGCACGAGCGAGCGAGAAAGGAGTGCACGAAAACCAGCACTGCCCATAAGGTTCGCCAGATGCGGACGCAATTGGTCTACGACGAGAAAGCTTTGGAGAGGAAGTGCCCTGACCGTTTTATTTCCTTTGGCCTCATGAGCAATAAGACGCTCGGCCAAATCTCGCATTTTTCGCGTTGCCCGGGTCATATAAAAACTCTGGACGGGCACATTTTCAGCGTGTCTTGCGTTGCGCGGTATCGCGTCAATGTTTTTGAGTCCCGATTATTGACGAAATCGCTTTTGACCGGGAGACGCGTGCTCGCCGAACTTGTTTGTTTGCGATTTCGTATGTTCATTCGATTCTCTAAACCGGCTGGGTACCGGTAGCAAGGATTGGACGTTCGAGTGTTTCGTTAAGCGAACTTTTACGATTTATTTTTAGGCGTATTCGTCACGACATATCTAATGCGCGCAATTGTCCCATGTATTAAGGCACTGAACCGGTTTGTCTTATTTGCAGCAGCGCGATCTCATGTTTCCACCAAGCGCTAGCCAAGTTCAAGCCGGTTGCGCCCGGCTTCCTTGGCACGGTACAACGCAGCGTCGGCACGGCGCATCATCGACTCGACATTGTCACCGGGGCCGTAGCTGCTCACCCCAAAACTGCCCGTTTTCGGTCCGGTGATCGCGATGTCATGTGCCGCAATCGTTGATCGAATCTTTTCGGCGATCACTGCGGCCGCTTCCGCCGTCGTGTCAATGCAGACAATCAGGAACTCTTCTCCACCCCATCGCCCGACCAAGTCGGTCTTGCGAATGTTGTCGTTAAGCACCTTCGCCAATTCCACCAGCACTGCGTCGCCGACTTGATGCCCATACGTGTCATTGACGCGCTTGAACTTGTCGATATCAAGCAGAATCAGCGAGAAGCACCCTTGGGTGCGTTCGCAGCGCGTCCACTCCTGCTCCAACGCAACCTCCAACCGCAAGCGGTTCGACAGGCCGGTGAGCTGGTCCGTCGTCGAAAGCAGCTCAAGCTCCTTGTTCTTTTCCATCAGTTGTGTTTGCGCACGGCCAAGCTCTTTCAAGGCTTGATCGGTTTCACGACGCGCCTGCTCAGCCAACTGCCTTGCCTTTTCCGCTGTGTCGTAGGCATCACCGTTGGCGATGGCGATGGCACCATAGGCACAGAGTGCGCTAAAGATGGCTGTTTCACGTTCACCGTAGGCTTGAGCATGCGGCGACTGAATTGTCATGACTCCCAACAGGCGTCCCCGCGCCACCAATGGCGCGAAGAGCAGGCTCAAGGTTTCCAGAGTGCCGGGAATCTTGCTTGGATTCTCTGTCGCCGCATCATGTTCACGCGTCAGCACGACTTCACTCCCCGCGCGCGCGCAACGCGCCACGCTTGAGTTGGGGTCGTCCAGCGGGATGCGGATGCCCGGCAAGTACTTGCCGGCCTCAACAATGACGGCACTTTGCAACGTGCAACCATCCCGTTCCATCAAATAGATCGCAAAATGGGTGGCGTCAAGCAAGCGACGAACATGACGGTCTAGGGCACCGAATACCGCTGTCGTCTCTAGGCTGGCGGTGATCTCACGGCCGATCTCGCCAAGGGTCTCCAGCGTACCAACGACGCCTTGCAACAGCTCGACCCGCGTGGCCTCCGCGCGGGCGAGCTGTTTATGGTGTTCTGCCTCGGCACGGGTGAGCTCGGTTTCGTAGCGTAATTCCACCGCAAGAGCCCGATTGCTGACTTCTTTGCTCTGCATGCGTTCGCGCGATTGGCCCGCTTGCAGCGCCAAGCGGTAGGCCTCGGCCAAGTTGCCCAACTTGGCGTGCTCGGCAGCGGCCTCCTCCAGCAATCGGCTGGGAATCGTGTAGTCCTCGATGCCTGCTGCAACCGTGAGCGCCTGACTTAGATAGTGCAGTGGCGCTGCGGCCGTCGTCAGCCCGTCTGGCATCGCCAGAGGATATCGGCGGTACAAGTCGGCAATGATTTGCAGCGACTCGATCTCGGTCACTCTGTATCCATTTTCCCGGCAAAGGGTCAACGCATTGTGGGCGACGGTAAGGGTCTCAGTGGGTCGATCAAGCCGCATCAAAGCCTGCGCACGGCCACGCAGCGCGATAGCCAATTTGTCTTTCTCGCCCCGCACCCGGCTGCTCGTTTCGGCCTGCATAAACCAATCAAGCGCTTCGATATTGTCGTCGAGCGATAGCGAAACTTCACCGAGCGTCGCGGCCGTAACTGCAAATACCTGGGATTTCTTGACCGGCTGCAAGAGCGACCGGGCATCGAGCAAATGGGTGCGCGCAGAAGCGTGGCGTCCAAGGCGATGCAAAACTTCGCCGATCTTGTTAAGCATATGCCCGGTCAGAATTGGTAGTCTTGAGGCGCGCGCTAACGTCAGCCCACGCTCGGCCCATTCCAGCGCCAACGCCAGATTGTTTAAGCTCATGAGCACATAGCAGATGTTCGCGACGGAAATTATCGTCTGGCGCACTTGTCCGGTTTCGAGCGTTCTGACATGCACGTTCTCCCAAAGCCGAAACGACACAGCGAAATTGCTGGCAAAAAATGCAAGCAGTCCCTTGGCGGACGCCAGCCAGACGGTCACCGCCGGATCTGCGTCCTCGTGACGCGCAAGCCCACTGTCGTCCAACGCTTTTTGTGCGCCAGCAGCATCGGTAAATGCGCCATAGAACACACGACGCGCGACTGCCATGCGGCGTCGCTGAATATCTGGTGTTGCGTTATAAGCCGCCACCGCCAATTCGGCTTCGCTTAAAGACTGCCTAAAATCGCCGCGGTCAACCGCCAGCGCTGTTTTGAGCCAGTGAACGTCACCGACGCCGATTTGGTCGTTCTGCGCCGCGTATTGCGCCGCGGCCAACGCAGCATGAATTTCGGCACGTTCCAAATCTCCAACCACCCATGCCGCTTCCGCACGAATGAGTTGGAGGTGGCCGGTTATACGGGAGCACTCCGGCTCAGCGAGTTCGGATGACGGCAGCGAAAGCTCAATTTCGTCCACTAGAACCAGCGCTCGTTGCGAATCACGTTGTCGAAGTTGCCAGGCCAACGCAAGCACCAACGGCAATTCGCGCGTTTGGCCGGCCGCCGCTAGCTGGGCTTCGAGCCTGTAGACTTCGTCGTTGTGCGCGAACAATTGCATGACTGCCTCTAATACTGTTGCGTTAAAAAATGCGTTTCCTGCGCTGCGGCGCGACGCACAACGCAGGAAACGGTCGAACTTGGAGGCAAATAATAAGCCAGTTTAGTTTATGCCGGACACTCAAATCGCGTCGTCGGTGGAAACATCTTGCGGATGTACTGCTAGCCAGAATCAAACAAACTCAATTATTTGCCTGACGCTCGAAACATGCGACTAGGCCATATGCCCGATAGGTTCGTTAATATTAAAATGCGGCGGGGTGTTTGGCGCACAATTCAAGCCGTTTCGCACCGCCGAGCACCGGGGGCGCCGAGGTCTGCAAATAAATTCATCGCGATTGCAGCAAAGACTATTAAACGTTTTAAACAAAAAACCCGCAGTCTCAAAGGAGAAATGCGGGTTTCGAGTACGTTACTGAACTGCATAAAACAAAAAGATGGTGCGGAAGCCGCCCTCTAATTCTTGCTTCAACCCTATGAAATATATAGAAAATATTTTTCATAATTCCAAATGTGCCCCCAAATGTGCCCCCAAACTGGTGAAGTGCCTTTGGTACGCACACGCTAAAGTTGAGTTGAGCAAAAAAAGTTGCGTTAGAAAAATATGCGGACTAGACGGGGTTCGCGGTCTTCAGCGCCGATGAACAAAAGTGTCGGAAGTACCTTACGATTCTTGATTGCATCGACACCCCCCACCCTCCGAAACTTGCGACAGAAAATATTTGCTTAAACATATGGTCTAGCTTTACCGATCATTAAACTTTTGATACCCCCACCCAGCCACGACAAAAAGGCGGCGACGATGTGCGCCTACCTTGGTCCCCTTTGATGTGGGAACACTGGGGACGGTGGGGACACTCTCCCTAACTCACTGAAAGATATATATATCAATGGAGACGAGTTGTCTCCACTCCAATCTTCACGGCTCGGGACAGTGGGAACAAATCTACTGGATAACGTGTACGAGTCGAAATTAGATCTGACGGGATGTGTTAAATCATAAATGTCTGCAATCGACCCGTAGCGGCGGTACAGATTTCCCGAAAGCGGCGGTTTAACGCGGAGGTCACAGGGGACGACGCAAAAAGCGCTGGGACGCCCGACCGCGACGCCCCGAATGCAAAGATAAAATGCCTTATTACCCGGGCGTGCCGGGCTTGTTTTGGCTCAAACGGCGCGTGGGCGCTGGCGTTTGAGGTTGCGGCATCCCCACCATGCGCCAACGCACCAACGTACCAACGTACCAAAGCAGCATCGCGAGCGTTGCCCGCCTACTGCGTGGCGATGGCCGTGATCGTCCCGTTATTCGCGCCGTTGTCGTACACGGTGTTATTACCGGCACTTACAAACACGGCACTATTGTTGATGAAGCCGGCACTCGCATTGCCGGTTACGGTATTACCGCTCGAAATTATTTTGGCACCGGCATTAAATGCGGCTAACCCGGTCGAGTTGTTAGACACCATATTGTTACTGGCAGTGAGGCTAACGGCGGCGCCATTGTTGCTTTGCGCGATAACGCCGTAGTTTGAATTGCGCACGATACGACTATCACGGACGGAGAGTTTGAGGATAGCGGTGCTAACAGTGGAATTTGCAGCGATGCCGTAGCCGTTTCCATCGACAGTTGAATCAGCAATATCAACCGTCGACGTGCTCGGGGTGTTTCCGAATAAATAAATACCAGGATTAGCGTTTCCACTCACCACTGCGCGGGTGATGGTGGTCTTCACGCCATTCAGAAGGTTGATGCCTCTGGCGCCGTTGTCACGCACGATTGAATCCGTTACCCGGACCGTCGCGGCCGCGTTGACCAAAATCCCGTTGCCGCCGAGATTGGAA
>ENA-OBIO01001014-OBIO01001014.1-metagenomes-genome-assembly--contig:-NODE-1014-length-12302-cov-4.7735_pt1 | contig 12302 bp, 14 predicted proteins | sample MGYA00153383_OBIO01 | MGnify analysis MGYA00153383 | reverse complement strand
CGCGCCCGGCTACTCGGCCGGCGCGCCGCGGACCTGCTGCCCGCGCAGGTGCTTGCCTCCGGTGGCGCCGAGGTGCTGCTCGGCGAACGCGCGTACGAGGTCACCGACGTGCCGCTGCCGGGTCGTCACCGTGCGCCTGCAGGCCGGCTGATCGTGCTCCGCGACGTCACCGAGCGCTCGCGGCTGGACCGCCGGTTGCGTGAGCTGCTCGCCCAGCAGGCCCGGGTCGCCGACCAGCTGTCGCTGAGCCTTCGGCCGGCGGCGCTCCCCGACGTGCCGGGGCTGCGGCTCGCGGCCCGCTTCCGGCCGACCGGCGACGGACGTGAGATCGGGGGCGACTTCTACGAGGTGTTCCCGGTGGGTGAGCAGTGGGCGTTCACGCTCGGTGACGTCAGCGGCAAGGGCGCCCGGGCCGCCGCGATCGCCGCCCACGCCCGCTACACGCTGCGCACGCTCGTGCTCGCGGGGGCCCAGCCGGCGCACGCGCTGCAGCAGCTGCATGCGCTGCTCGCCGGGGTGCTCGACGAGGAGACCTACCTGACGGTGGCACACGGCAGGCTGCGCGTGACCCCGGAGGGCGCGACGGTCGGGCTGGCGCTCGGCGGCCACCCCCAACCGCTTGCGGTGCGGGCCCAGGGCGGGGTCGAGACGGTCGGGGTGCCCGGCTCGGCAATCGGGCTGTTCGACACCGTCGACATCACCGAGGCGCAGATACGTCTGGGCCCCGGCGATGCGCTCTGCGTGTTCACCGATGGTGTCTCGGAGGCGCGTACCGGTGCGGCGCTGTACGGCGAGGGCGCGCTGATGAGCACCCTCGCGCGGTGCGCCGGGTCCTCCGCCGAAGCGCTCGCCGAGACGCTGCTCGACGAGGTGCTCGGACTGCACGTCACGCTGCCCATCGACGACATCGCCCTGCTCGTCCTGCAGCCCGTCGTCGGGGCGGCCGGCCCGTTCGCTGCCCCGCGCCCGCGTCAGAGCAGCCAGACCGACGACGACGCCGGTACGCAGACCACCCCGTCGATGAGCCCGGCGCCGTCCGCCGTCGACAGCAGCAGCTTCCCGGCCGGTACGGCCAGCTCGATGTCCTCACCGAGCGTGTTCAGCACCACGACCAGCCCCCCCTCGCGGACCAGCGCGAGCACGCCGGCGGGCGCTGCGAGCCAGCTCACCGCCCGGCCGAGCCCCGGCAGCAGCGACCGTCGTAGCGCCAGCAGCCGGCGGTAGGTCTGCAGCACCGGCGGGTCGAGGTCGACGGCCTTGGCCGCGGCGTCCGGACCCACCGGCAGCCAGGGCGTGCCGGTGCTGAAGCCGAGCCCGGGGGCGGTCGCCTCCCACGGCATCGGCGTACGGCAGCCGTCGCGCCCGGCGAGGGTGTGCCCGCTGCGCCGCCAGATCGGGTCCTGGCGCAGTTCCGGCGCCACCTCGGCCTCCTCGAGCCCCAGCTCCTCGCCCTGGTAGAGGTAGGGCGCGCCAGGCAGCGCCAGCAGCAGGGCGGTGACCGACAGGCCGCGCCGCACCCCGAGCTGCCCACCGCCGTACCGCGTCGCGTGCCGCACCAGGTCGTGGTTGGACAGCACCCACGTCGGCGTGTCGAAGCGCGCGAGCCCCTCGCGGACGGCCGCCGCGAGCTCGACCGCGTCGTACCCGCAGCGCATGACCGTGAAGTTGAACGCCTGGTGCAGCCGGTGGGGACCGACGTACTGCGCAACCCTTTTGACGTCGTACAGGAACACCTCGCCGACGAGCATCCGGGGCGGGTCGTAGGTGTCGGTCAGCCGCCGCCAGTCCTCGTAGACGGCCAGCACCTCGTCGGAGTCCCAGACGTGCCGGCGCTCGTCCGGGATGCCCGGCAGCGGTTCGGGCAGCTCGCCCTCGTCGGCGAGGTCGGCGCGCTTGTACAGCGCGTGGGCGACGTCGATCCGGAACCCGTCGACGCCCCTGTCGAGCCAGAAGGCCAGGACCTCGAGCCAGTACGCGTGGACGTCCAGGTTGGTCCAGTCCAGGTCGGGCTGCCCGACGTCGAACAGATGCAGGTACCAGGCACCGTCGGGAAGCTGCGTCCACGCCGGCCCACCGAACACGCTCTGCCAGTCATTGGGCGGGCCGCCGTCGCGGCCGGGCCGGAACACGTACCGCCCGCGCAGTGGCGAGGTGGGATCGGCCAGCGCCTCGACGAACCAGGGGTGGACGCTGGAGGTGTGGTTGGGCACCACGTCGATCAGCACGCGCAGACCGAGCGTGTGCGCGTCGGCGAGCAGCGCGTCGAACGTCTCGAGCGTCCCGAAGAGTGGGTCGACATCGCAGGGGTCGGCCACGTCGTAGCCGTGGTCGGCCATCGGTGAGGGGTAGAACGGCGTCAGCCACACCGCGTCCACCCCGAGCCCGGCCAGGTACGGCAACCTGCGCCGCACCCCCGCGAGATCCCCCACGCCGTCGCCGTTGCTGTCGGAGAACGAGCGGACGTAGACCTCGTACACCACCCTGCTGTCCCATGTCACGCCTAGCCGTTGCCCACCTGCACCTGGGGGGACACCCGCAGCACACGGGCGATCAGCGCCGTGGCCACGTCGTCGCGACGACCTGACAGCTGACCCGACCTCGCCATCCGCACCGGGCCGGCGACCCGGGCGGGCCGCTCGTCACCCAAGGCCACCGTGGCGTACTCCGCCGGTGCGAGCAGCCGCACCTCGACGTCGCCGCCTTCGCCATGCAGGGTGAGCCGGCCGGCGCGCGCCCAGCGGGTCAGTCGGGTCACAGCAAGGGTGCTGCGCACCGGTGGCCGGCCGCTGCGCAGCACCACCCCGTCGGCGGCGCAACGCACCCCGACGAGGTGGTCGGTCGCGTCCCAGCCCAGCAGCTCCAGGGGGAGCAGTGGGCCCCGGTCGGCGCCGTCGGGCTCCTCGGGGGCGAGCGGCGGGCCGTCGGCGACCTTCAGCAGCCGATCCTCGTGGATCAGCGGCGGCGCGGGCTCGGGTGCAGCGGGCTCGGGTGCAGCGGGCTCGGGCTCAGCCACGTCGCGGCGGCGGCGGGCAGCAGCGCGCCGGGCAGCGGTCGTGGGTCGCGACCCCACCGTGGTCGAGCAGCTCCGCGGGCGCCTCGAGCCGTTCGACCACCAGGTCCCGCAGCATCGCCACGAACTGCGGGTCGGTGCCGACCGTCGGCGCGCGGGTCACGACCAGGCCGGGCATCTGTTCGCGGACCCGCTGCTGGGCCTGCAGATCGAGGTCGTACAGCACCTCGACGTGGTCGCTGGTGAACCCGATCGGCACCAGCACCGCCTCCCGGACGCCCTCGGCGTGCAGCTCGGCCAGCCGGTCACCCACATCGGGCTCGAGCCACGGCACCTGCGGGGGGCCGCTGCGGGACTGGTAGACCAGCTCCCAGTCCAGCCCGCCGCCGGCCCGGTCGACGACGCCCTGCGCTGCAGCCCGCAGCGCCGTGACGTAGCCGTCACCGTCCGGACCGGAGGTGCGGGCCATCACCTCCGGCACCGAGTGCGCGGTGAACAGCACCCGGGCCTGCGCCGACGGCAGCACCGAGACCAGCCCGCGCGCCATCACGTCGAGGAAGCCGTCGGTGGCCCAGTAGTGCCTCAGCTTGGTGACCACCGGGCCGATGCCGGCGCGGGCACGCCAGACGTCCTCCCGGTACTGCCGGCAGCCGCTGTACGACGGGAAAGCGCTTGTCATGATCGCCAGCGCGTGCCGGACCCCGTCGGCGCGCATCTGGTCGAGCGTGTCCGTCAGGTACGGGTGCCAGTTGCGGTTGCCCCAGTAGACCGGCAGCGCCGGGCCGCGGGTCGCGAGCTCGGCCTCCAGAGCCGCCTTGAGGTCGCGGGCCTGCTGGTTGATCGGGCTGACCCCGCCGAAGACGTCGAGGTAGTGCCGGCTCACCTCGGCCAGCCGCTCCGGCGGGATCCCGCGGCCCCGGGTGACGTTCTCCATGAACGGCAGCACGTCCTGCGGGGCCTCCGGGCCACCGAACGACACCAGCAGCAACGCGTCGACCGGCGGGGCGTCTGCGGGTGGCTCGTCGAGGCCGTCGTACGTGCTGTCGTGTGGGTTGGCTTCGGTCGCGGTGCTCACCGGTCGATCCTCCCCCGCGGCGCCCGCGGGCCGCACGTCGTACCGTCTGGAGGTGACCGGACCCGTCGCCCTGGTTGGCAGCGGGGAGTACCTCGAGGTGATGGCCCCGACCGAGGCGGCGCTGCTCGCCGGCCGGGCTCCCCGGTACGTGCAGATCCCGACAGCCGCGGCCCCCGAGGGCGAGGCGTCGCTGGCCCGCTGGGTGGCGCTCGGTGTGGAGCAGGCCGCCCGCATCGGCGTCGATGCCGTGTCCCTGGTCGTCCGGGACCGGACCGAGGCGGACGACCCGGCGCTGGCCGGGCTCGTCGAGGGAGCCGGCCTGATCTACCTGTCCGGCGGCAGCCCGCCGTACTGCGCCGCGACCCTGCGTGGCACCCGGGTGTGGGACGCGGTCCTGGAGGCGTGGCGGGGCGGCGCGGCGCTCGCCGGGTGCAGCGCCGGCGCCATGTCGCTCACCTCGTGGGTGCCCGACCTCCGACACCCCACCCGGTCCGCCGATGTGGGGCTGGCTGTGGTGCCTGACGTACGGGTCATACCGCACTTCGACCGGCTGCTCGGCTGGCTGCCCGACCTGGTGTCTCGCTACCTGGTCCGGGTACCCGACGGCACCGGCGTCGTCGGGGTCGACGAGGACACCGCGGTCGTGTGGGACGGCTCAGCCTGGACCGTTTCCGGCCGGCAGTCGGCGTGGCTGCTGTCGCGCGACGGCCGGCAGGGCTTCGCGGCCGGAGAGACCGTGCCGCTCCCCCCACCGATCCGCTGAACTGGCCGGTGCGGGTCCCCTGCGACACGATGAAGACGTGACGGTCTTCCTGCCGCTGGTGCTGCTCGGGCCGGTGCTGCTGCTGGTGACCGCGGTGCTGGCGCTCTGCGCCCACGGGCCGCTGGGATGGCTCGCGGCCGCGGGCCTCGTGGTTCTCGTGGCCTGGGTCAGCCGCTGGACCGCGCGCGCAGCGTGGGCCTGGTGGGTGTCGACCAAGGCGCCTTCCCGGCACTGAGCAGCCGGGCCCCCGGTACGGTCGGAGCTCCCCGAGCCAGGAGCCACTGCGTGCGAGCGATCCAGATCACCGAGTTCGGCGGGCCCGAGGTCATGCACCTGGTTGATCTGCCCGACCCCGCGGCCCCCGCCGGCCTCGCGGTGCTCGACGTGACCAGCGCGGGCGTCAACTACGCCGACACCCACCAGGTCGAGGACAGCTACCTCTCGCGCAGCCAGTTGCCGATGGTCCCGGGCTCGGAGGTGGCCGGCACGCTGCCGGACGGCCGCCGGGTGGCGGGCTTCACGAGCTCCGGTGGGTACGCGGAGAAGGCGGTCGTGCACCCGTCCGCGGTGTTCGAGCTGCCGGCCGCGATCACCGACGGGCAGGCCCTGTCGCTGCTCGTGCAGGGCCTGACCGCCTGGCATCTGCTGCGCACGTCGACGCATCTCGCGCCGGGCGAGACGGTTGTCGTACACGCCGCGGCCGGTGGTGTCGGCACCCTCGCGGTCCAGCTGGCGAAGGCCTGGGGGGCCGGTCGGGTGATCGGTGTCGCGTCATCACCTGAAAAGCGCGCGCTGGCCGCGTCCCTCGGCGCCGACGTCACCGTCGACGCCGGGGAGCGCGACCTCAAGGGCGCGCTCGAAGCGGCAAACCATGGGTGCAAGGTCGACGTGGTGCTCGAGATGGTCGGCGGCCCGACGTTCGACGCCTCGCTGGCGGCGCTGGCGCCGTTCGGGCGGCTGGCGACCTTCGGGATGGCCTCGCGCACGCCCTCGAAGCCGATCGAGGCCGGCGCGCTCATGTCGCGGAGTCGCGCCGTCGTCGGCTTCTGGCTGGCGCACTGCTTCGGCCGGCCCGAGCTGCTCACCCCGCAGATGGCCGAGCTGCTCGCCATGGTCGAGGCCGGGACGTTGCGGCCGCAGCTCGGCGGGACCTACCCGCTGGGCGACGCCGGGCTGGCCCACCGGGCGCTGCGCGACCGGTCCAGCACCGGCAAGCTCGTCCTGGACTGCACGCGCTAGGACGGCACGCTGGGCCTGGCGTCAGGCGGTCTGCTCCTGCGGGGGCTGCTCGACCGGCTCCTGCGGGGGCTGCTCGACGGCGGCCGCGACCTTCGGACAGGGGCACCACCGGTCGTGCCACGCGCGCCGGCAGCCCGGCGGGTACTTGAGCGGGCGGACGACGCGCGCCGGGTTGCCGGCGACCAGCACGTCGTCCGGTACGTCGCGGGTGACGACCGCGCCGGCCGCGACCATGACGCGCTTGCCGATGGTGACGCCCGGCAGCACCATCGCCCGCGCGCCGAGCCAGCAGCCGTCACCGATTCGGACCGGCGCCTCGATGTGTTCGCCGCCTTCCAGACCGTGGCTGTTGCTGTCGACGACGTAGACCTCGTTGGCGAAGGCCACGTCGTCGCCGATGACGATCTCCTGCACCGAGATGATGACCGTGCCGCAGTTGACGAAGACGCGGTCGCCGATCCGCAGCCGGCCCCAGCCGCTGATCAGGGTCTGCCGGTGACCGGACCACACCTTGAAGTCATCGCCGATCTCGCAGTTGCTGGCATCGACGGTCGGTGAGCCGAGCACGTGGGCCCGCACGCCCACCGCGGCGACCCGCCGCAGCGACCAGCGGGCCTGTGCGCTCTGCCGGACGGCCGCGGCCTGCCACCGCAGCTCGGTGCGGCGACGCTGCCAGTCGGATTGCTCCACCGGGCGCACGCTACCGGCGGGTTCCGGCAGACTGTGGGGGTGGACGACGAGGCGCCGGTGTGTTCGGCAAAGGGCTGCCGGGAGCCGGCGACCGCTGTCCTGGTGTGGAACAACCCGCGCCTGCACTCCCCGGACCGCGAGAAGACCTGGGTCGCCTGCGGTACGCACCGTCAGTCGCTCGCCGACCACCTGGACGTACGCGGCTTCCTGCGCCGGGTCGACGCGCTACCCGGCTCATTCGTCTGTGCGGTCTGCGGCGCGTCCTTCCCGACCGGGCAGTCGTTCTGCCCGGTCTGCGCCGGGCTGCGGACCGACTCCTGCGGGAGCCGCGAGTGACACCGGCGCTTCGCGCCGTGGGCTTGCAGTAGGTCCCGACGTGACCGTCCAGCTATGACGATCGTCATGGATGGAGAACAGCCCGTGAGCACTCCAGCGTTGGGCCCGGGGGAGCAGCCACAGGCCGCGGCGGAGTTTGTGTGCATCCTCTCCGCGCGGAACACACAAACTCGCTGCTGTTGAAGCTGGCGCACGCTCAGCGAGCGCCGCTGCCGGCGGACATTGTGTGCAAACTTTGTCCATCAAGCACACAATGTCCTGGTAGAGCAGGCCGCCACCCCGCCGGCGTAGCGGCGTGCTCAGATGCTGGTGTGCTTGCGCTCGCCGGACAACAGGTCGTCGCCGAAGGTCTCCCGCCAGATACACCCGCCGCCGTAGTCATGAACACCCACATCACCGGGCTGGCGGTGGCGCGCAGCCTGGGCCGGGTCGCGATCCCGGTGCTGGGCCTGGACAAGGAGCGCGGCGGAGCGGGGCAGCACAGCCGGCACCTCACCGGACTCGGGCTGGTCCCCGGCCCGGAGGTCGACGACGGGGCCGCCCTGGCTGAGCACCTGCACCAGCTGGGCCCGTCCTTCGCCGAACGCCCGGTGCTGTTCCCCACCAACGACGACTGGGTGCTCGCCCTGGCCCGGCACCGCGACGTGCTCGAGCAGCACTACCGGCTTCCCTTCGCGCCCTATGACGTGGTGCGCCGGGCGCTGGGCAAGACCGCGCTGTACCGGGCCTGCGAGGCGCTCGGCGTCGCCGCGCCACGGTCCTGGTACCTCGAGGACGGCGACCCGGCCGACCAGGTGCCCTACCCGTGCGTGCTCAAGCCCGACGACAGCCGCGGCTTCTACAACGCCTTCCAGGTCAAGGTGTTCGTGGTCCACAGCCCCACCGAGTTCCGGGCGCGCACCGCCCAGGCGCGGGCGGCGGGCCTCACGCTGGTGGCGCAGGAGTGGGTGGACACCCGCCCCGGCGGTTTCTGGTCGGTCGCGTCCTACCTGTCGGCGGACGGCACGGCCCGCGGCGTGTTCACCGGCCGCAAGCTCGAGCAGTGGCCGGTCGGCTTCGGCACCGCCTGCCTGGCCGACGCTCGCTGGGACCCCGGCATCGCCCGGGCAGGCGTCGAGGTACTGCGCGAGCTGGGCTACTGGGGGATCAGCGAGATCGAGTTCGTGCAGGACGCCGCGACCGGGCGGCACCTGCTGCTCGACGTCAACACGCGGCCGTGGAAGTGGGTCGGGCTGCCGGTGGCGGCGGGCGTCGACCTGCCGCTGCTCGCCTGGTCCGACGCCGTCGGCCGGCCGTTCGACGCCCCCCGTCAGAGCGACGGGACGCGCTGGGTGTTCCTGCGCGACTACGTCCGGTTGGTCAAAGCCCGGGCGGCGACGGTGCCGGAGGAGCAGGTGACCAAGTCCGAGTGGACCGATCTGCTCGCCGGGCGGCCCGGGCTGCTCGTCGACGGCGTGCACGACCGTGACGACCCGGAGCCGTCGTACGACCTGCTCTGGGAGCAGCTGTCCGGCGGCGGCAGCTACTCCTGCGCCTGCTGAGCAAGCGGCTGCCCGTCGGCCGACAGGTGGTCGCGCCAGCCCCGGGTCGGCCGCCAGCCCAGCAGCCGCTGAGCTTTCGCCGACGAGATCCCGGAGGCGTCCGGCCGGTCCAGGGCGCGCAGCTCGATCCGGTCGCCGTAGTGCTCGCGGACCGCCTCGGCGAAGTCGCGGCCGCCGACGTTGTCCGGCGAGGCGATGTAGAAGACCTCGTGGCCGGGCAGCTGCGTCTGCACAGCAAGCACGATGGCGTCGGCGAGGTCCTGCGCGTCGATGTAGGACCACAGGCTCGGCGACAGCACGGTCGAGTCCCGCAGCATCGGCCCCAGGTTGCGCGCGTAGTTGTCCGCGGTCATCACCCAGCTCGGCCGCAGCGTCGTGCACCGGATGTCAGAGCGGCGCACGGCGGCGTCCATCAGCTGCTCGCCGAAGTGCTTGGCCAGCGCGTACGGGTCCTGCGGCCGGATCGGGTGCTGCTCATCGACCGGCACGTACTGCGGCTCGACGGCCCGCTCAGGGAAGAAGAACCCGGGCACCGTCTCGGAGGAGATGTTGACCAGCCTGGGCACGCCGAAGCGCACCGCCGCCTCCAGCACATTGAACGTCGACATCAGGTTGTTGGAGAACACCGTGTGCGCAGGGTTCTGCGTCGGCTCCGGGATCGCCGCGGCGTGCACGACCGCGTCGTGGCCGCGGACCACCGCGTACGCGTCCCCGGCGCTGGTCAGGTCGGCCTGCACGTACGCCGCCGCCCCTGGCTCGGCGCGCTCGAAGGACGGCCGGGCCACGTCGACGCCCGTGACGTCGTGGCCCGCAGCCAGCAGCGCCGTCGACGCAGCCCGACCGACCTTGCCCAGGGCCCCTGTCAGAAGTACACGCATCCGCGCAGCGTAGGCCTCAGCGCAGGCCGCTGCGCACCCGCTGGAACAGCCCCCGCCGGACCGGCAGCGGCGGCGCCGGCGGCACCGCCCTCTCGCGTCGCTCCCCCGCCGGTGCGTCGTGGTCGGTGCGCGCGATGGCTGCAATGAGACCGGCGTCGTCGAGTCCGTCCGGCAGCGCCGGGACGAATCCCACCAGCACCCCGTCCCGCACGATCGTCGCGGAGAGCGCGCCGTCGGCGCCCCACACCGCGAGGCGTCCGTCGGGCAGCTGCACCGCGACCCCGAAGGCGTACACGGCCGGTCGTTCGAGGCGGGCGTCGATGCCGAGCTCGCGCAGCCCGTCGACGACCCGACGGGCCCGAGTCTCTTCCACGAAGTCGACAACGTGCAGCGGCGGTCCGCGGTGCCCGCCTACCCTCGGGGCATGCGCTTCGGCTACTGGATGCCCGTGTTCGGCGGCTGGCTCCGCAACGTCCGCGACGAGCAGATGCGGGCCGACTGGCCCTACCTGCGGGCGCTCGCCGTCGAGAGCGAGCAGGCGGGCTTCGACCTGACGCTGCTCGCCGAGCTCAACCTCAACGACATCAAGGGTCATGCCGCGCCGGCGCTCGACGCCTGGACCCTTGCGCCGGCGGTCGCCGCCGTCACCGAGCGGCTCGAGCTGATGCTCGCGGTACGGCCCAACTACCACTCCCCCGCCCTCACGGCGAAGGCGATCAGCACGCTGGACGTGATTGCGCCCGGCCGGGTCAGCCTCAACGTCGTGAGCTCCTGGTGGAAGGACGAGGCCGCGCAGTACGGTGCGCCCTTCGACGTCCACGACGCCCGCTACGAGCGCACCGACGAGTGGCTCCAGGTGCTGCAGCGCCTGCTCACCGAGCCGGTCGTCACCCACCACGGCGCGCTGTACGACCTGCAGGGCTGCGTACTGGAGCCCAAGCCCAGCGCCTTGCCGACGGTCTACATGGGCGGCGAGTCGCCAAAGGCCAAGGACGTCATCGCCCGGCGCGGTACGGCGTACGTCATGCACGGCGACCCGCCCGACGTCATCGCCGGCAAGGTCCGCGACATGCGGGCGGCCGCCGCGGAGCACGGCAAGGCGTTCACCTTCGGCGTCAGCGGTTACGTCATCGTGCGGGACACCGAGGAGCAGGCGCAGGCCGAGCTCGCCCGGGTGCTCGACGTGCAGGCCGACCCGGCGGCGTACGCCAGCTACCGCGACTTCGTCGAGGGCTCGCAGCTGGAGTCGCAGGTGGGCCTGGAGGAGTACTCGGTGTCCAACCGCGGGCTGCGGGCCGGCCTGGTCGGTACGCCGGCGCAGGTCACCGCCCGGCTGCGGGCGTACGAGCAGGCCGGCGTGGACCTCGTGCTGCTGCAGTTCAGCCCGCAGCGCGAGGAGATGGCCCGCTTCGGCGAGCAGGTGATCGGCGCCTGGTCCTGACGCCTACGCGGGCCCGACAGGGCTACGCCGGGCGGCAGACCCGGACGCCACTGAGCCCGGGGGCCCGCCGGGCGGCGACCAGCACCCGGCCGAGGTCGTCGGCAGACAGGTCGACGCGCGCGATGACGTCGTACGGGCCGCTGGTGACGGTCGCCTCGAGGACCGAGGGCAGCGTTGCGACGTAGCTGGCGACCTCGTCGGCGCGCCCCGGATAGGTCTGCAGCAGCAGGTGCGCGCTCGGCGTGCGGGTCAGGTCCACGCTGGGCGACTCCATGCAGTGCAGAATGCCTGGCGCCGGTGTCGTCGCGGCGTCAGTCGTGTTTCGTCCAGGCGACGGCGGACGCAGTCAGAGCGGCGTCCGGGCGAGCGCGACGCCGAGCGCGACCGCGATGGCCATGACGAGCAGCTCACCGCCGGCGAGCCGCCCGAACGCGCCGGGGTGCCCAGCGCTCACCGCCGGCAGGGTGGCCCGGCGATGCCTCGCCCCGAGGGCGCCGAGGACCGCCAGCGCGGTCGCCTTGACGAGCAGCAGCGCGCCGTACCCCGAGCTCCAGAGCGCGGTGACCGCAGGCAGGTGCAGCGCCGCGCCCACGGCGCCGGACGCCCCGGCAAGCACGAAGCAGCCCAGCGCCAGGCGGCTGTAGCCGGGCAGCGCCGCGCGCAGGTCGGTCGTACGCACGGACAGCACGACCGCGCCCAGGCCGCCGACCCAGACCGCGACGGCCAGCACGTGTACGCCGAGCGCGGCGACCGACAGCGCGCGGTCGGACCCGGTGCCGGCGTGTCCGGTCAGGACCGTCGGCAGCAGTCCGACCAGCGCGAGCGCGAGCAGGACCCGGCCGGCTGCCCTGCGGGGCCAGGCCGCCACCGTCGCCGCCACCAGCGCGGTAAGCAGCAGGGCGCGCGCGGCGGACACGTCTGTGAGCCCACCGGCGCCGTCGCGCACCAGCGCACCGAGCGAGCGGCCCGTCGTGTCGGCGGCGACGAGCAACGCGGAGAGCACAGCTGCCCACGCCCAACCGACCGCCCAGCGGCCGCCGGCGGTCCGCAGTCGCTGGCGACCGGCCCCCGCCGGGAGCAGCAGCGCCACCACCAGGCAGCCGACCGTGCCGAGGCCGGCCGAGCGCGTCGCCAGCGCACCGACCGGGACCAGCCAGCGAGTGAGATCGTCGGCCCCGCCCAGCCCCGGGGCCAGGACCTGTGGCGCACCGCCCGCCAGCAGCAGCGCCACGACCAGAGCGGTCAGGGCGACCCCCGCACCGATCAGGATTAGCGGCGTGGCGCCGGCATGGGGCGGGGCGTGGGCCGGGGCGCGGTGCGGGGCGTCGG
>ENA-OBIO01001012-OBIO01001012.1-metagenomes-genome-assembly--contig:-NODE-1012-length-12305-cov-3.03861_pt1 | contig 12305 bp, 4 predicted proteins | sample MGYA00153383_OBIO01 | MGnify analysis MGYA00153383 | reverse complement strand
GTTTCAGAATGATGAGAAAGAAAAACGCGCAGCAGAGTTAGGTGTTGCTAATATAGAGTTGGCTTTTCAGACAGAAGAGAAAGAAAAACGCGCAGCAGAATTAGTCATTGCGGATAAAGAACTTATTTTTCAGACGGAAGAGAAAGAAAAACGCGCAGCAGAATTAGTCATTGCAGATAAAGAACTTATTTTTCAGACGGAAGAGAAAGAAAAACGCGAAGTTGCCAAAAAAGAACTCGAGGCATTCAGTAATTCTATCAAGTTGGCTTTTCAGTATTCGCGGAGTTTGATTGAAGCAAGTCGCGACCCGTTAGTGACGATTAGCCTGGAAGGAAAAATAACGGATATGAACGAGGCCAGTGTTCGCGTGATGGGTGTAGCACGAGAAAAACTCAAAGGTTCTGATTTCAAAAATTATTTCACTGAACCCCAAAAAGCACGCGAAGGCTATAAAGAAGTATTTGAAAAAGGTTTTGTAATTGATTATCCATTAACAATCAGAGATCATAAACTGACCGATGTTTTATTCAATGGTTCGGTTTATAAAGATGATAAAGGCAATGTATTAGGTGCGGTTGTAGTTGCGCGCGACATCACGGAACAAAAACGGATTGCGACAGAATTATTAGAAGCAAAAGAATTTGCAGAGTTTGCGACCACTATTGCAGAAGAAGCGAAAAGCAAAGCGGAAAGCGCCACAGAAATCGCAGAAATAGCGGTAAAAGCAAAACAGCAATTTCTTTCCAACATGAGCCATGAAATTAGAACACCGATGAATGCCATCATTGGATTCACTAAAGTAGTGCTGCGAACGGAACTTACTGACAAACAAAAAGAATATTTAACTGCCATAAAAATTAGTGGCGATGCACTCATTGTGCTGATAAACGATATTTTAGATCTCGCCAAAGTAGATTCAGGAAAGATGAAGTTTGAACAAATTCCATTTAAAATGTCGTTCTCTTTATCTTCTATGCTGCATTTGTTTGAAACTAAAATTCAGGAAAAAAATTTAGAATTGGTTAAAGAATACGACGCGAGAATACCAGAAGTTTTGCTCGGCGACCCGGTGCGATTGCATCAAATAATTTTAAATTTAGTGAGCAACGCCGTAAAATTTACGCACGACGGAAGCATTACGGTTTGTGTAAAATTATTGAATGAAGACGACAAAAAAGTTGTGGTAGAATTTTCTGTTACAGATACTGGCATTGGAATAACGGAAAATAAAATAGATAAAATATTTGAAAATTTCCAACAAGCATCGAGCGACACATCGCGCTTGTTTGGTGGCACAGGTTTAGGTTTGGCAATTGTAAAACAGTTAGTAGAACCGCAAGGCGGCAACATTCGCGTTGAAAGTGTCGTGAATTTTGGTTCAACTTTTAGTTTTACGCTACCGTTTTTGAAAACAGACGCGCAAGCGGAATTAGAAACAGAAAATTTAGAATTAGAAATAGAAACTAAAAACATTAAAGTTTTAGTCGTCGAAGATATGGAATTGAATCAACTACTCATGAAAACACTTTTAGACGATTTCGGTTTTGAACGCGACATAGCAGCAAATGGTAAAATTGCTATCGAAAAACTATGTGAGCAATCGTACGATATTATTTTGATGGATTTACAAATGCCAGAAATGAATGGATTTGAAGCCACCGATTATATTCGTAACACGCTGAATTCTCAAATTCCTATCATTGCGCTCACTGCCGATGTCACTACTGTTGATTTGGAGAAATGCAAAGCTGTGGGAATGAACGATTATATCGCCAAGCCTGTTGAAGAACGTTTGTTGTATAATAAGATAGTGAACTTAGTAAAAAAACCAATAATGGCAGAGGCGCAAAATATTTCGTCTCTGCTGAAAACAAAATTAAAATGCACCGATTTAACGTATTTACTGCAACGCACAAAATCAAATCCGAAACTGATGATGGAAATGATTACACTGTATTTGGAGCAAACGCCGCCGTTGATTAGCGCGATGAAAAATAGTTTTATAGACGAAGATTGGGGTATGTTGCACGCCTCAGTGCACAAAATGATTCCTTCCTTCGTTATAATGGGAATAAGCGCTGATTATGAAATGATGGCAAAAAAAATTCAGGAGTTCGCCAAAACACACCAACAAACAGAAGACGTACGGAATTTAGTTTTGCAAGTTGAAACCGTTTGCCTACAAGCGTGTGAAGAATTGGAACAAGAAATTTCATTACTTTCAAAGAAAGGAAGTAATTAAAAATAAAGTTTGTAATATTGACTGATATTACAGCATCATGTAACTTTTTTGTTGCGAAACGAAAAAATAAATGACGCTCTAATAATTTTAAAGTTAAAAATATTCTTCTTATTCAAAGATTTCGTTGCCGTCAGTTAAAGCTGACTGTAACGTGTTTTTATTTATTCAAACCCGTCAAAATTATTGGAGCAACGCGTAAATCCGGAAAATTTAAAAAACGAACAATGAAAAATACAAAAGCAATTTTAAAAATATCTATTGACCAAATTGATGCGTTATTTGAACTAATACCTGTGGCGATTTCAATTTCTAAAATTGAAGACGGCAGAAACATCTACGCGAACAAAGCCCTTAAAAAATTATTACAACGCAATAAAGCCGATATTCTGGGTAAAACTTTGTTTGAATTAAATATTGCATCTTCTGAAAGGCGCGAAGAAATTACGCGGGACTTATTAATGCTTGATGGTGTGAATGACACTGAATTTATTTTGAAAACCTCGCATGGTGAAATAAAAACCGTACACATTTCAGTAGAATTCATCGAATTAAACAATCAGAAATGCTTTTTAAGCACTATAGTTGATATTACTGAACAAAAAAAATTGGAAGCGGAATTAAGAAAATCGAATGAAAAGCTATTCAGTGTGTTTGATATCAGTCCGATTGCCATCGGAATAATTGATGCAGAAAGCAGAAAACATGAATATGTTAACGTCGCGTACGAAAAATTATTTTTGTATTCGCGGGCAGAAATAATTGGCAAAACCGGCGTTGAATTAAATATTATTACGCCAACACAACGCGACTATAATATTGCTAAGGTGAACGCCGCAAAAGGTAGTATCCAGAATATTCAAACTAAAGTCAGAAACAAATTTGGTGAATTAAAAGATATTATTTTTTCAGTAGAAAAAATTGAGTGGAACGATAAAAAATGTTTTCTTTCTACTTCAAATGATATTACAGAGCTTATAAAATCGAAAACCGAAATTACAGAACTTAAAAGAATAGAAGACGAATTAATAACTGCTAAAAAATTAGCTGATTTAGCTACAATGAAAATGGTAACTCAAGCCACAATGGTTGAAAACTTATTAATGAATGCGCCCGCTTTTATTTGTACACTTAAAGGACCCACACATGTTTATGACATAGTAAATGACCATTATCAGAGTTTATTCGGCAAACGCCAATTAAAAGGTTTACCCCTTATGGTGGCTTTACCCGAATTAGAAGGACAAGGATTCAATAAAATTTTGGACAATGTTTACAACACTGGTGAAGTGTTTTTATCCAATGAAATTTTAGCAATTCTTTCGCGCGATGTAGATACGTTACCCGAAAATCGCTACTTTAATTTAAGTTATCAACCGATGTATGATGAAGAAAATTTAATTTCAGGTATTTTGGTTTTTGGCTACGAAGTGACAGACCAAGTGATTGCTAAAAATAACAACCTCGAAACACACAAAAATCGCGCTGCCGAACTCGAACAAAAAGTGCAACAACGGACACTTGAATTGGTGGATGCAAACAATATGCTTTCAAAATCGCACCAAGAACTGTCGGTCAATAAATACAATAAACTTTTTCTGATCGAATTTTCTGAACGTTTTGCAGATTATAAGTTGTACAATGAATTTTTTAACTCGCTCGTTCAATTTATTTCCGATACCACTCAAATAGATTATGTTTTTGTTGGTAAACTCGTTCACACAAAAAATGATGAAGCTATTATTGAAACGATTGCTTTTTCAGCTTCCGGTAAACTGATTGAAAATATAACTTTCCCGTTAGCCGATAGCCCTTGCGAACAAGTGCTTCGAGGTAAAATTTATTCGTTTCCTGAAAATTGTACTACCCATTTTCCTCAATGCGAAACAAATATTCGATTAAATATAGAAGGTTATATTGGTTATCCGCTCTATGATAACGACGACAATGCCATTGGTTTAATTTCTGTTATGCATCAGAAAAAAATTAAAGACCCTGACACGATTGCATCAATTCTGAAAATAGTAGCCAAACGCGCCGAATTAGAACTCGAACGCATTAGAAACGAACAACTTTTAGAACAGAACAACAATAAGCTCGAACAAAAAAATGACGAGTTGAGCAACATAAATAAAGTGCTTGAACTAAAAAATATAGAGGCGCAAAGTTTTACTGCTATACTTAAAAATAAAAACAACCAACTCATTGAAGCCCAACAATTAGGACAAATTGGTAGTTGGGATTGGGATGTGATTGTAAATCAGATTGTGTGGAGCGATGAACTTTACAATATATTTGAATTGCCTAAAGAAAACTTTGATTTTACATTTGAAAATTTCATAAAATTAATTTATCCAAACAACCCTGAATACATGGAAGCCATTGTACAAAAGGCATTCATTGATCGTCAACCGTTCGACTTTTTTCACCGCTTAGTGCGTGCCGACGGTACGGAGCGTACAATTAAAGGCACTGGAAAAGTTTTTGCTGATAGCGAAGGTAGAGTAATACGGATGGGAGGTATTGGGCAAGATATAACAGAAAAAAAATTAGCCTCACAATATGCTTATTCCAATAGCCTCATTGAAGCGAGTTTAGACCCGCTTATAACCATTAATACGGAAGGGAAAATTATGGATATGAATGTGGCTTTCGAGAATGCGACAGGTAAATCACGCGAAGAACTCACCGATAGCGACTTCTTTAATTATTTTACAGAACCACAAAAAGCAAGGCAGGTTTATAAAGAAGTGTTTGAAAAAGGTTTTGTCGCCAATTATCCACTCACAATAAAAGATCATAAATTGACGAATGTTTTATTCAATGGCTCAATTTATAAAGATGAGAAAGGCGGTATTTTAGGTGCGGTTGTAGTTGCGCGCGACATTACCGAACAAAAACGCACGGCAACAGAATTATTTGAAGCTAAAATTTTCGCTGAATTGGCAACCGCTATTGCAGAAGAAGCTAAACTAAAAGCAGAAAATGCGACACAAATTGCAGAAGAGGCAGTGAAATCGAAACAGCAATTTCTTTCAAACATGAGTCACGAAATCCGAACACCCATGAACGCCATTATTGGGTTTACGAAAGTGATACTTAAAACAGAACTTAACCCTAAGCAAAAAGAATATTTAACGGCAATAAAAATGAGTGGCGACGCGCTGATTGTGCTCATCAATGATATTTTAGATTTGGCAAAAGTGGATGCGGGTAAGATGACGTTCGAAGAAGTGCCTTTTAAACTCGAAGCTTCAATAACGACGATGCTTCATTTGTTTGAAATAAAAGTCCTTGAAAAAAACTTAGAACTCATTAATAATTTCGATAGTCGAATCCCAAAAGTTTTGCTCGGCGATTCGGTTCGACTGAACCAAATCGTATTAAACTTGGTGAGTAACGCCGTTAAATTTACAAATCAGGGTAAAATTATTTTCAGCGTAAATCTCATTCAACAAACAGAAGAGCAAGTTACTCTTGAATTTTCTGTAGTTGATACTGGCATCGGTATCGCCAAAAATAAAATAGAAAATATTTTTGAAAACTTTCACCAAGCATCCACAGGTACTTCGCGCTTATATGGCGGAACTGGTTTAGGTTTAGCTATCGTCAAACAATTGGTAGAAGTGCAAGGTGGCAGCCTCGAAGTTTTCAGTGAAATTGATAAAGGCTCAACATTTAGTTTTACATTAAATTTTAAGAAAACAAATGCTTCAGCCGAATTAATTCCTGAAATAATTGAGCTAGATAACGAAAACAAAGGCATCAAAGTTTTAGTCGTCGAAGACATGGCACTCAATCAACTGCTGATGAAAACCCTTTTAGACGATTACGGATTTGAACGCGATATGGCAGCGAACGGTAAAATTGCCATTGAAAAATTAGAAACAAAATCGTACGATATTATTTTAATGGATTTACAAATGCCTGAAATGAATGGCTTTGAAGCGACGGATTATATTCGCAACACATTGCACTCTCAAATTCCTATTGTTGCACTCACCGCCGATGTTACTACAGTGGATGTTGCTCGATGCAAAGCTGTTGGCATGAACGATTACATCGCAAAACCAATTGATGAGCGTTTGCTCTATTCTAAAATTATTAATTTAGTAAAAAAACCGGTGGCGGTAGAGACGTTGCAGGCAACGCCCCTACAGAAACAAAAAATAAAATATACTGACTTAGCTTATTTGTTACAACGCACCAAATCAAATCCTAAACTCATGTCGGAAATGATTTCGCTCTATTTAGAGCAAACACCGCCTCTTGTGAGCGCCATGAAAGAAAGTTTTTTGAAACAAGATTGGGCTTTATTGCAATCATCAGTGCATAAAATGATTCCTTCATTTGCTATTATGGGGATGAGTTCCGATTTTGAAATGATGGCAAAAAAAATTCAGGAATACGCGAGCCAACAAACCGCATCGGAAGGTATTCGTGAAATAGTGACGGAACTTGAAGACATTTGCTTGCAAGCATGCGAGGAGTTGAAAGAAGCTTTGAATAGTTATAGGGAATAAGGAAGAGGGAATAAGTTATAAGGAAGAGGGAACAAGGAATAAGGAACAATCGTACATACAGACAGATATTTGTGATTTTGATGTTCGTTTATAAAAACAAAACAGGGAATAGTTCTTCAACTATTCCCTGTTCCTTACTCGCTGTTCCTTATTCCCTATTTCTTACTAAAATAGTTTATAAGCGAGTGTGGCTTGATACCAAGCATTTTTATAATTCGGTGCAGTTGAAGTACCATCGCCATTATTTTTTTGGAGATCATAACCGGCGCGCAAACCTAAAACAACGGGTGAAATTTCAATATCAACACCAGCAACGAAAGCAAAAATATTTTTACGAATGTTCTGATTGTCAAATTCTTGTTTCTGCGTAACTGTTAATATGCCGTAATCATCCGTCTGACTTAACAAATAGGAAAATTGCGGACCAAGGACAATTGAAAAACCTTGTGCAGGTTTTATCGCTAAAAATATTGGAACGTCCAAGTAATTTGTAGTCCGTGTAAAATTATAAGTACCGCCTAAAATGGAACCAGAAGCTTTAAATCCTTTTTGCGAAAATAAAATTTCAGGTTGGATGCCTACATAAGAGCCAATAGGAATTCCTAAAAATGCACCAGCCGCAAAACCAAATTTGCCATCTGCTACGAAGGATTGACCTTCAGAATTATAAACGTTTGAATAGTTGGCACCTAATTTAAGGCCAAAGCTGATTTTCGAACGATTATCGGTGTCAGCGCTTTGCGCTGAAAGTGTGTTAGTCAAAAATGAACCAACCAACAAAACCAATAGTAACTTTTTCAATTTAATGAGTTTAAAGTGTTAAAAATGAGGTTTTAAATTTTAAAGAACAATTTTTTAAAGAATAAATTTTTTAAGTATTTATTTTCCTTTATTACCTATTCCTTGTCCTTAATGATGCAAAGTTGCAGGTATTCATAAATCATTGTGTTACATAATTTTTTCGTTAAGTTGTAAATTTCCCACATTCATTTTTAAAGTTAATTTTATCGGTACTAATTACTTAGTGAGGTGACGTGGAGAAGTTTAAAGCCTCTCAATATTTCAGGGAAACTTCGTTTCGTAGAAGACCACGATTAAAAAACGAAAAGGTGCAGCGCACCTCAACATTATTTAAAATTAACGAAAAGTATATCGCGTAGGGTTTTTAAAACAGTTAAGTGAAATTATAGATAACCAAACTTAACTAAGAGTTATTTATTCATTCTTCCGTAAAAATCAATAAAGTCACCGTCCTTAAACTTTACTTTAGTACCGTTCTTTTTTGTAATGATGCCATCGTGCGAAACATAAGTTCCATCAACCAATGTAATATTAAAATTCATCGGTGTTAAACCCTTTTCTTTCATTTCCATCATTTTGCCCTTTAACATTGTAAAACCTTCGTGCACAATATTATTCAAATTAGGATGCGGGGTGGATGGATTTTTGAGAGCGGAACGCGGCACATGTTTTGTCTTTGCGCTATCAACTTTCAACATTTTACTGTTTTTTTTCTTGATATCAGGCAATACTACTTCATCATACATCCGCGGTACGCGATTAAAAATTGAATCCCCACTCTTTGCAGGTTCATGATTAATATTTAAATCGCCATTTAGTTTTGGCGTATGGTTCATAGCGGAATCTGGATTCACCCCTTCCTTATTCATTCTAAAAGTTGAGTGCTTACCCGTATCGCCTTTCGTACCTTTATTATTCATAGCGTCGCGTCGCGTTCTATATTCTACATTCAGCAGACTATCAGTTTCGCGCTGTTTATCTATGGCATCATTTTGCTTTTTAGTGAGCAAAGCAGGTACGCTGTCTTTCGGTGAAGGAACATCTTGCGCGCGTAAATTTTGAAATCCTGTAAACCCAATGAGTAATAAAACTAAAAAAATTTTGAACATAGCATTTAATAGTTTAGAGGTGAAAATTTAGAATCAGAAATAATCTAAAAATATTATTTCATCTCCTAATCTTTTAGTCCTTATCCACATCTTGCGTTCGATTTATTTACTAAAAAAAATTTCTGTGCTAACTTCTGTCTCATCTAAATTTTCCGGTGTAGCTAATAAGTGTTCAATCAGTGCTTCCATTTTTTCTGGAAGAACTTTAAATTTTATAAAAATGATACCCTTGTTTTGCTCCATGATAAGAAAAAATTTAGTTGTTAGTTGCAGTTTTAATCTGCGGGCACAAGTATGTACCACTACAAACGATTGTATCGCGATATTTTAAGATTCACGAAAGGCTTTACGAATTATTTCTAAAAGGGCACATACTTGTGCCCTTTCAGAAACAATTATCACCTCATAAGCCTTACTCTTTATTAATTTTCACAGTTCTACTTACGCCTTCGTCATTCAAGACGCGTAAAATAAAAGTACCTGTCGGCAAATAGTTCATGTCAACTTCGTAACGATTTTGATCTTTCTCATACTTTTGGTTTATCATTAATTTACCAAGCGTATTAAAAATTTGAAACGTTCCGTCGCTTGAGTTCATACTCAACATTTCGATATACAATTTATTAGAAGTCGGATTCGGATATGCTATGAGTTCTTGCGAACCAATAACCGATTGACGAATTTCTGAATACGTCACGTCGCCATTATCCTCATTGTGTTTTATGCGAAAGAAATTGCTTCCCATTTTCGGATCGTCGTACACAAAATCATAATTATTAGTTTTTCCGTTCAGCGATGCAACTTTTGCCATCATGTAAAAATTAGTGCCGTCGTCTGAATGTTCCACTTCGTAGTTGCTTGCAACAATTTCATTAATTGTTTTCCAATTCAAATTTACGTTCTTAGAATTTTTAGACTCAACCGTAAAATTGAAAAAAGAACCCGACGCACTCTGGCAATTAACCGCATTGATGTATTTTGTAAACTCACCGACACAACCATCTTTACTCACAGTAACGTGCACGGTTTGTAAACCAGCATTAATAAATTTTGTGGAAAAAGTATTAGAAGTACTCGACGTGTTCGTTGCATTTGTAGCTGTCCAAAAGTACGTTGTATTGTAACTGTTCGTCGGTGTAGAAAAATTAACGACCGTGTTTACACAAAAAGTGGCTTCGCCCATAATTAAAGTATTGACGGTCGGAAATTTTGTAATAATATTTGACTCAAAGAAATTGCAACAACCTTTTCTACTCACGCAGCGCACAAAATAAGTTTTAACTGAGACGTTCGGGAAAACTGTTAAATTTTTTGTGTTTCCGCTTCCTGGCACAAGTTGGTAATGCGATTGACCGAAGTCGCCTTCAACCGTAGAATACATCCACATGTAAACGATATCGCCTGAACCACCTGAAGCTGGTGTGAGTTCGGTTATAGGTTGTAGATCGCTTTGTTTGCAAAAAGATTGATTGCCTGAAATTGTACCGGCATTAATAATATTTACACAAACTGCATCTACAATTGTTATTTGAGCCACGGCAGTACAGCAATTTTTATCAGTTATTGTCACGAAGTAAGTACCTGCAACTAAATTTTGAATTATTTTTTCATGATAATTATTACTCCATAAATACGTGTAAGGAGCGACACCTCCAACAGCATTCGCCATTACTACTCCCGAAGCACTGCCTTGACAATTAATATCGGTAACGAGCGAAACCGTTGCACCAAATGTACAATTGGAAAAAGTATCAGCTGTTACTTGTTGACTACAAATACTTTTACAACCTTTTGCATTGGTGATAGAAACAGAATAGGTGCCAAAATCGGTGACAGAAATACAATTCGTATTTTCACCTGTACTCCAAGCATATTGTAAAGCATCTTTAGGGACACAAAGTTGCTTCGCACGTCCTTGACATAATGTTCCTGTTACTGTAATATTACAAAGAGGATTTGTAACTGTGATTGTAACTGAATTTGATTTTTGACAACCTATGCTTGTACTACTAATCGAGTCGGTGCTTTCTGTTAAAATATATATTGTTGTAATTATTGGCTTCGCAACGGGATTTGAAACTGTATCAGAACTTAACCCTAAAGCAGGAGTCCATTTATATTTTCGTCCTGCAATTGCCTTTGCACCAAGTTGAACGCTTTCGCCACCACAAATTGTCGTGTCTTTACCAGCTATTGCATTCGGTAATGCAAAAACTTTAGTCGTAATATGGTTTGAAGTCACACTTCCACACTTATTTGTATTGATGATATAATAATCGCCATTGGTAGTGACAGTAATGACGGGAGTTGTTGCACCAGTATTCCATGTTGCCGTATTCCAAGGGTCAGCACTATAAGCAGTAAGCGTTACTTGACCACCTTCACAAAAACTTGTAGAATTGTCAGTAGTTATGACCGATGGTACAGCTGGAAAATCAACTTTAACAACAATATGGTTTGAAGTGAATGTGCCACAATTATTAGTGAGCGTAAAAAAATAATCGCCAGGCGTAGTAACAGTAATTGTAGGTGTTTTTGCACCATTACTCCAAGTACCGCCATTATTATTTCCTGAAAGAATGACGGAGTCACCATTACAAAAAGTTGTTGCGCCAGTGGCGACAATAACAGGCGTTACGGATGCGGCGACATTAATAGTAATATTGCAATTACTACTGCAACCGTTAGCATCAGTAACAGTTACTGAATAATTTCCGGAAGTATTTACAGTAATGCACGCTGTGTTAGCACCCGTGCTCCATGAATAAGAGGTATAACCTGTTTGCACACAAAGTTGTGTGGTTGGGTTATTACAATTTGGATTTGCATTAGTACTTGTAATATTACAATTCACAGTCTGATTCGATTGCACTGTAGCAGATACAATGAAAGTACAACCTGTTGTACCATCAGTAACTGTAACTGTATAATTACCCGATGCTAAGTTCATTGGATTACTTCCTGTTACATTTGCCACACTCCAAGCAAATGTTGGATTAGTGGCATTGGTTGTTACTAAAATTGATCCGTTATTTTTTCCACAAGTTGTTGGTGTTGCAACGGCAGTTGCTGTAATATTACCTGAATTTCCAACCGTTGCACTCGCAATAACAAAACAGCCTGTTGTAACATCAGTAACAGTAACTATGTAATTTCCAGCAGGTAAGTTCATTGGATTATTTCCTGTCACGCCTGCAACATTCCAAGTAAACATTGGATTAGTAGCACTCGTTGTAACGAGAATTGAACCGCTATTTGATCTACAAGAAGTTGGCATAGCAACGGCACTTGCAATAATACCATTTGAAGCTCCTACCGTTGCACTCGCAGTAACAAAACAGCCTGTTAAAGCATCGGTGACGGTTACTGTATAATTACCCGATGCTAAGTTCATTGGATTATTTCCTACTACACCTGCCACACTCCAAGTAAATGTAGGTGAAGACGCATTTGTTGTTACTAGAATTGATCCGTTATTTATTCCACAAGTTGTTGGCATAGCAACGGCACTTGCTGTAATACCATTTGAAGCTCCTACCGTTACACCAGCAGTAACAGAACAGTTTGTTGAAGCATCAGTGACGGTTACTGTATAATTACCCGATGCTAAGTTCATTGGATTATTTCCTGTCA
>ENA-OBIO01001010-OBIO01001010.1-metagenomes-genome-assembly--contig:-NODE-1010-length-12320-cov-3.0587_pt1 | contig 12320 bp, 10 predicted proteins | sample MGYA00153383_OBIO01 | MGnify analysis MGYA00153383 | reverse complement strand
ATCCCAATAGACCAAGTGGCGATAGAAACGTTGATCCGAATCGTCAGCCACAAAATCGCACGAACGATCCAAATCGTCCACGCGATCCGAATCGTCCGCAGGATCCGAACCGTCCACGCGATCCGAACAGACCGAACGATCCAAATCGTCAGCCGCATAATCGTACGAATGATCCGAACCGTCCGCAAACGGGGGGTGGAGTAAACAATCCATCGAATCCAACTCCGCCACCAAGTAGTACGGGGACAAGTAATGCTGATCGTTTAAAACGTAAACGTTTACCGAGCGATATTAGACCCCCACAAACGGGAACTGGCACAGGCAACAACAATAATAGCAACTCAAATAATCGTCCTTACGATAATAGGTCTAATTCAAATAGCAATAATAGAGGACCATCAACAGGTGGCAGCAATCGTCCGCCGTTAAAACCAGACGTACCACAAGAAATTTCGCAACAACAAATTGAGGCGAAAATTAAAGAAACGATGGCGCGCCTTAATATTGGCGGAAAAAATAAAGGACAAAAAATTCGTCGCGACAAACGCGAACGAATGCGCGAAAAAGAAGAGCAACGCCAACAAGATTCAACGAGCAATAAACTCCAAGTTACGGAATTTATTTCGGTATCAGAATTGGCGAGCTTGCTCGACATACCTGCAACAAAAATTATCACAACCTGTATGGGTCTCGGTATTTACGTATCCATCAATCAGCGTTTAGATGCCGAATTGATTGACGTAATTGCGGGCGAATACGATAGAGAAGTAGAATTTATATCAGCGGAAGAACAAATTGGTTCTGATATTGTAGAGCCGCCAGACGATCCAGAAAATTTATTGCCGCGCGCGCCAATTGTTACTGTAATGGGTCACGTTGACCATGGTAAAACCTCTTTACTCGATTATATCCGTAAAGCAACCGTTGCTTCAGGTGAGGCAGGTGGAATTACGCAGCATATTGGTGCCTACGAAGTTAAATTGAAAGACGATAAAAAAGTTACTTTCTTAGATACACCCGGTCACGAAGCGTTCACAGCAATGCGTGCGCGTGGTGCGAAAGTTACGGATGTAGCTGTAATTATAATTGCTGCCGACGATAATATCATGCCGCAAACTAAAGAGGCAATTAGTCACGCGCAAGCAGCCGCATTGCCAATTGTTTTTGCTATCAACAAAATTGATAAGCCTGGTGCCGATCCAGAACGTATTAAAAACGAACTGGCGCAAATGAATTTGTTGGTTGAAGAATGGGGGGGTAAATACCAATCGCAAGATATTTCGGCAAAAACAGGCGCAGGTATTGAGCAATTACTTGAAAAAATATTACTCGAAGCAGATATTTTAGAATTAAAAGCTAATCCAAATCGTCGCGCTTCAGGTACAGTGATTGAAGCCTCGCTTGATAAAGGACGTGGTTACGTGACGAAAATGTTAGTTCAAAACGGAACATTGAATCAAGGTGACGTTATTATTGCTGGTGAATATTCCGGTAAAATTAAAGCGATGTTTAACGAGCGCGGTAAAAAAGTACAGCACTCTTTACCTGCTTCGCCAATATTAGTTTTAGGTTTAGGCGGTGCGCCGCAAGCGGGTGAAACTTTCAAAGTGATGGAAAATGAAAGCGAGGCGCGTGAAATTGCGAAAAAACGCGCACAAATTGTGCGTGAGCAATCCGTTCGTGCCACTAAACGTGTGAGTCTCGATGAAATCGGTCGCCGTTTGGCACTCGGAACATTTAAAACTTTAAACCTCATCGTTAAAGGTGACGTGGACGGTTCAGTTGAAGCCTTAGTAGATTCTTTATTAAAACTTTCCCTTGAAACTGTTCAAGTGGCTGTTATACACAAAGCCGTTGGTCAGATTACAGAAACTGACGTGCTATTAGCCTCTGCATCCGATGCCATTATTATTGGTTTCCAAGTGCGCCCATCGCTCAATGCGCGTAAACTCGCAGAGCGTGAAGGCGTCGAAATTAAAACGTACTCGATTATTTACGAAGCCATCAATGAGTTGAAATCAGCTATTGAAGGTATGCTTGAACCAACGAAAGAAGAAAGCATACTCGGACAAGTTGAAATTAGACAAGTGTATAAAATTTCTAAAATCGGAACGATTGCCGGCTGTTATGTTACAGAAGGTAAGATTACACGTAACTCACTCATCCGCGTTGTGCGCGATGGTATTGTCGTATTTCCCGTCAAAGAAAATCAAGTGGGTCGCTTAGGTTCACTCAAACGTTTCAAAGATGATCAGAAAGAAGTTAAAGCGGGTTTTGAATGCGGTTTAACCATTGACGGCTACAACGATATTCAAGAATACGATACACTTGAGGCGTACGAAATTATAGAAGTAAAACAGAAAATTAAATAGTTGGATATTAGTCAACCTGTTAGGTTTTGCGAGCGCAGCGAGCAACCCTAACAGGTTTAAACTTAAAGTTTTGCAACAATAATATTTCAATAACGAGTATTCTGTATTTAATTCAAACCTAATAGCAGCTTTGCAGCTAATAGGTTGAGCAACCAACAACTAATTTGAACGATACCTACCGACACAAAGGCTTACGCCGACAAATGATTGAAGAACTTAGAGCCAAAGGTATTGCCGATGAAGCAGTGCTTGAAGCGATGAACACCTTACCACGTCATTTTTTTCTCGATTCTGCTTTCGATGAATGGGCGTACTCTGAAAACGCTTTTCCGATTGGTAATAACCAAACTATTAGTCAGCCTTATACGGTGGCATACATGACGGCATTGTTGGAAGTTAAACCAGACGAAAAAATTTTAGAAATCGGAACAGGTTCAGGTTATCAAGGCGCAGTTTTAGCTTTGCTAGGTGCGCGTGTTTATACCATTGAGCGACAAGAATTTTTATACAAACGCACAAAAGAGTTTCTTAAAAAATTAGGATTTAAAACGATTAAATGCTTTTTCGGCGATGGCACGCAAGGTTTAGCCGAATTCGCACCCTACGATAAAATGATGGTAACAGCAGGCAGTAACAGCGTGCCAAAAATTTTACTCGCGCAACTCAAAATAAATGGTATTTTGGCAATGCCTGTCGGCGATGCTAAATCGCAAATAATGCGCAAAATTACACGCACAGGTGAACATACGTTTGAAACTATCGAACTTGAAAATTTCAGATTCGTTCCGTTTTTAAAAGGGGTAAATAGAATAGATACGAAGTAACCGAATAAAAACACCCCTCGATTTTTCAAAGGGCGGGACATTATCTTTATCATAATCAAACAAATTTAAACCATCATCACTCTGTTTTAATTTCGATTAAAATTTTTTGCGCGTTATAATGCCCTTGCAAAGTCGCTTGTTCGAAAATTGATTTTGCTTTAACTTTATCTTTAAACACTCCCGTGCCGTTGTAATACATTCCACCCGAAGTATATTGCGCATCAGCGAAACCTTGAGCAGTCGCTTGTTCATACCATTCAAAAGCTAAATTAAAATTTTTTCAACGCCTTCACCACGTTCATAACAAATTCCTAAATTATATTGCGCTTTCGCAAAACCTTTTTCTGCTGATTTCATAAACCAATAAAAAGCCGCCTTTTTGTTCACATCTGTGCCAAATCCGTAAAAATAACAGTTGCCTAAATTACATTGAGCAGCTAAATTTCCTTGCGCAGCTGATTTTTGAAACCATACTACCGCTTGTTTTAAATCTTTATTGATACCGTCGCCGTGTTCAAAGCAAACGCCTAAATAATTTTGTGCTTCGGCATCTCCGCTCGCTGCAGAAATTTTTAAACTGTCGAGAGGTGTTTGAGAAATTATAAAAGAAGATAGGGCAAAATTTAGTAAGCCAAAGAATATGCAGCGCTGAATCATATCCAATGAAATAATTTTGATTCAAATATACTAACTGTTAAAGTTTATTTTCAGAAAACATTAAAAATTTTATTGTCACTTTGAACTTTTATGTTTAATTTTGTTTTATAAACATACCGCCAAAGTAAAATATGAAATAGATTTTTAAGACTGACTTTTTTTGATGATAAATTTAGCACTTCGAAGCGAAAAACAAATATTTTCGAGAGAAATTTTAACAGGTATAAAACTTTCCGTTGAACTCACCACACCGATTGATGATCCGAGACCGATATATATCGTTGGTAATTTTAACAATTGGCGCGTTGACGAAGAACGATTTAGATTAAAACGCATCGCAAAAGGAAGGTTTTCGTTTCATTTCCCGAATGATATTACTTTGCCCGAAGTTTTAGAATATAAATATGTGCGCGGTGGTTGGGATAATCAGGAACTCGATCAATTCGGAAACGTTTTGCAAAACCGCAAAGTAAGTAACCCGAATGGTATATTACGCGATTGCGTTCCGCGTTGGAAAAATTATGGATTAGAATTTAATCCTAAATATCTTCCCAAAAAATTAATTATCTGTGAGAATTTTTTTAGTTCAGAATTACAAAACACGCGAAGAATAACGGCATTACTGCCGTATAACTACGACCACAACATTACACGCCGATATCCTGTTTTATATCTCCACGATGGTCAGAATTTGTTTAATGAAAAATCGCCGTATGGCAATTGGGAAATTGATAAAAAATTGGCCGTTTTAGCTGAAGTTGGCAAAGGTGAAATTATAATTATCGCTATAGACCATACAGAAAAAGACAGAGCAGAAGAGTTTATCGTTGAACCTACGCGTCGTTTCGCGCAAGCGCGCGGCAGAGATTATATACATTTTGTTGCGCAAACCTTAAAACCATATATTGATAAACAGTTGAGAACTCTCACCGACCGCGAAAATACTTGTTTGGGCGGAAGCTCTTTAGGCGGACTTATTTCTATTCATGCAGGTTTAATGTATCCAGAAATTTTTGGTAAAATGATGATTTTCTCGCCGTCATTTTGGGTTGAGCAAAAAATTGGATTCCAGAATTTACCACCCATCCAGAATTTACCGATCAAAGCCTACATTTATGGCGGTGGTGAAGAAGGCTCGAATATGTTACAAAATATCGAGAAGTTTATTAGTCATATCTACAATCACGGATTCGATACTGCTTTACTCAATATTAAAACCCATCTCGATCCAAGGGGGAAACATTCAGAGGCACGTTGGGGTGAAGAATTTTCTGCGGCTGTTAATTGGCTATTCTTTTAGTCAATTATGGATTCAATTACGAATTTCGAATTACGAAATTGAACACTTCCGTAATTTGTAATTCGTAATTGCTTTTGTATATTTGTATCAAAAACGGATGTTAGTTAAAAAGTATAAACGAAATCTTCATTCACTACCCCCAAATCTAATCCGAGTTTTTCTCGCTTTTAACTTAGTTTTTTATTTTTCAACGTGCAGTCAACTTTTGCTCAAAAAAGATATGTCGAACACACCGCTTCATTGTTTCGATATGATGAGCTATGCCGTTGATACGCATTATAGTTTATTCGCTGAAAAAAAAGTTAACTGGGAAAAACTGACTAAAATATATCGCGCACGTGTTTATGATTCAATGACCCAAGACTCTCTTTTTATAGTAATGAGCAGTTTACTCGCCGAACTAAACGATGGACACGTGAATCTTTTTTCTACAACCGACAAAAGTAGAAATTGGCATTGGAAAGAAGATTTTGTGGATAATTACAACGAAGCGTTTGTACAACGCCAATATTTAAAAAATAATTTTAAAATCACGGGTCCATTTTATCATAATTTTTTGCGCGATTCGGTGGGTTACATAACTTATCGTTCGTTCGCTGCACCTTTCACTACTGAAGAACTCGATTATATTTTGCAGCGATACCGAAATTCGCCTGCTATTATTATAGACATTCGGGATAATGGCGGTGGCGCGCTGCAAAATGCACTCACCCTCATGTCGCCATTTTCTACAAAAAATAAAATTACGCTCGGGTACGGCTATCGCAAAGCTGGACGGCTGCGCACCGATTTTAGTAAAGGTAAAGCGTTTGAGCTTGCGCCTTCGCGGAGAAATATAATTTTTCAAAAACCCGTTTTTGTACTCATTAATCGCGGAACATACTCCGCCGCAAATTACTACGCGGCATTCATGTCCGTATTACCAAACGTTACTTTGGTGGGCGATAGAACAGGCGGTGGTGGCGGCATTCCCATTTCATTTGACTTACCCAACGGTTGGCAATACCGAATGTCGGCGAGTTACACTACACTACCCAACGGCACAAGCATTGAAAGCGGTGTTGCACCCGACGTTGAAGTTGCAACAAGTGCGAGCGATGAATTAATCTTTAAAGATAAAATTATTGAGCGCGCTTTAGAATTAGCTACGAAAATGAAAAATGAATAAATGAAAAATGGTCACGCCGTAGGCGTGACCATTTTGTATTCATGCCATTCATGGCATGAATACAAATAAAATAAAATTGTGGCATCCAACATTTTTAAATCGGTACGCGAAGGTTACGCCGTTGAAGGCGTTGAAAAATATTATACATCGCATGGCGACACGTATATCAACCCGCATGAACTTTTTATAAGCGAATTGCTCACTAAAAATAAAAATCGGATTGATTATTCTAAAGTTTTAGATTTAAGTTGTGGCAGTGGCGAAGTGACGCGTACACTTCAAGCATTAGGTTATACCGATATGCTCGGTTGCGATCCGTTTACGGCAAAACTTTACCGAGAAAAAACGGGCTACGATTGCTTAGAATATACTTTTACGGATTTTTTGTTGCCACAAACATTAACCGATGAACATTTTAAAACCAGATTTTCGGCTATCATTTGTTCATTCGCTTTGCATTTAGCACCAGAAAAAATGCTTTACAGTTTTGTTCAAGCTATCTGGCAACTCAGCGATGCGCTCGTAATTATCACACCACACAAACGTCCTGCACTCGAAAAATTACAAAACACACAACTTATTTTTGAAGATTTCGCACTCACTGCGCGCGAGAAAAAGATATTTTTGAAATTCTATGAGCAGCTTTGAGCCTTGGGCTATGAGCTATGAGCTTCTCTTGTTTAGAGAACTTTTGACAGCTCTAAACTTTGATGGGAACTATTAACATTTAATCGAGAGCAGAAGCTCACAGCACTAAACTTTGATACGAACTATTAATATTTAATCGAGAGCAGAAGCTCATAACTCATGGCTCATATCTCAATAATTGTCGCCGAACCCATACCACCACCTGCAATAGTAATGAGTGCGCGTTTTTTTCCTTGCCGTTCGAGTTCATCGAGTGCGACACTTAGTATCATGGCACCCGTTGCGCCGAGTGGATGACCTAAAGCAATGGCACCGCCATTTACATTCACAATAATGGGGTCAAGGTCGAGCTTGCGCATAGCAGCAACGTTTACGGCTGCAAACGATTCATTTATTTCCCACAAATCAATATCATTTTTAGTGAGGTTTGCCTTTTTTAAAACTTTATGCACTGCGGCATCAAAACCTGTTAGCATGAGCGTCGGTTCGCAACTCATCGTCGCTGTTGAAACGATGCGTGCGCGCGGCGTTAAACCTAATTCTTTTCCTATTGCTGCGCTACCCAGTAAAACTGCTGCCGCACCATTTGCTTTCCCTGAAGAATTTCCAGCCGTATGAATATGCTCGATGCGCTCCACCATCGGGTATTTTTTTTGCGCCACAGCATCGAAACCATTTTCGCCTTGTAAAGCAAATGAAGGTTTTAATTTAGCAAGAATTTCTAAACTTGTATCAGCCCGTGGGCGTTCATCGGTATCTAAAATGATGAGACCATTTGAATCGCAAATTGGAATAAGCGATTTATTAAAATAACCCAACCTTTGAGCATTCAACGCGCGTTGTTCTGATTGCAAAGCGTAGGCATCTGCTTCTTCACGCGAGATATTTTCGAGCGTCGCAATTAAATCGGCAGCAATACCAGGCGGAATGTAATTTATTTTTGAGACTACTTCGGGATCGTATAAAGAAGGTCCGCCATCAGAATAAATCGGAACGCGACTCATGCTTTCCACACCTCCCGCAACGATTAAATCTTCCATGCCCGATCCAATTTTCAATGCCGCCATGTTCACAGCATCTAAACCCGAACAGCAATAGCGATTAATTTGTACGCCACCAACCGAACTATCCCAATCAGCATAGAGCAGAGCTGTTTTAGCAATATTTCCACCTTGATCGTTCACTGCCGTAACGCATCCAAAAATACCATCATCAACGCGGGCAGTATCTAAATTTTGACGTTTTTTTAAAGCGCGCAGCACAGTTGCTAAAAGCGTAATTGCGCGCACTTCGTGCAGTGCACCCGAAATTTTATGATTTCCGCGTGGTGTTCGCAGGGCATCGTAGATAAAAACGTCCGTCATTTTTAATGGTTAATTTTTTATGGTTTATGGTTTATGCGGTAAAATTAATCATTAACCATTTAAAAATAACTATTATTTTAGAGACTACAAGGGATACAATATTATACCGCGGATTTGTAAAAATGATTTAGAATAAACATCGGAATTGAGTTTCACGTCGTAGCTGCTTTCGAGTTGCGCCGAAAATTTCTTAAAGAGTTGAAATTGCGCACCAATATTTAATCGCAAAAAAGGGAATTTAACGACTGCATCCTTGCGCGTTGTTATAACTGCCGTTTCTTGTTTATAACCATTTATAAAACGATAATCGAATTGCTCATTTATTTTCGATTGACCAATAACACCCAAACCAACGTATGGATTGACAAGCTTATTTTCAGTAAGTGCATATTGCAGACCTATACCGTAATTTAAAAAAGTTTGGTCGCAATACACTGTAGAAAAAACATCGTACTTAGTCGGTGGTGCAATGTAAGGAACATCTTTTGTGTAATAAATGGTATTTTTTTGGTAATCGCTTTCAGCGACTTGAACATCGGCAAGTAATTTTAATCTTTTAGAAATAATAAAATTGGCTCGCAAACCAAATGAATATCCCGTTTGACGGACAATACTATCGCCACTATAAGCAGCGATACCACCCGAAAAGCCAATTTCGAATCTTTTGATTTTTATCGGCTCAATTTTAATGGATGGCAATTCTTTTTTTTGAACGAACGTCTTTTTATTTTCACTACTGTCAGCTAAATTTTTTTCTTTCACCGCTATTTCGCTATTCGGCGCTACATTCGACGGAGATATAATAGTTGATGAATCCTGTTTTAATGAAAGTACAGTGTGCGCTGAATTATTTATTGAATCGCTTTTTTGCTGATTCAAAGAATTTTCTTTTTTCGTGATTATAACATCCGCCGAATGGTTTGTAGGAATAGCTGCTAATTTATTTTCAAAAACCAAATCTGCTTTATTTTCTCCTTTAAAAATTAAATTGCCCGTTTGACTGTTTTGATTTCTCTTTTGACTAAGTTCGCTATTTAAAGGTTTTAAATTTTCTTGCAATGAGAAATCATTTTTTGATGTCGCAAAAACATTTTGTACATCGTGTGTTGTTTCAATCTCGGATGAAAAATTTTCTAATTTTTTGTTCTGAATAATAATAGTTCTGTAAATAGTATCATACTGTTTTACAACGACGTGTTGAAAAATGGTATCGTATTTCACTACCGTTGTACTTTCATTTTTAAATGATTTTGCAGTTTGTAATTTTATTATCTCCGCATTTAAATTATTAATTTTAGTTTGTAAAGTATGCCAAATAAAAACGGAATCTGCTGTGAAGATAAGTAATAACAAAAGTGGCAAAAGCAACCACATCCAGCGGCGTTTTTCGTTGCGCTCGGCGTAATAATTCCGGATATTTTTTTCCATAACGTCCCAATTAGCATCGGTGAATACAAAATTTTTACCGTGCTTGAGTTTTTCCCCGAAAACGTTATCGAAGTTTTCGTCGTTCATATTCTGACTTTGTACGATTGTGAAACCATAATTTTAAGTTTTTGTCGCGCCACCATTAAGTTTGAGCGCGACGTGCCTTCCGTAATACCCGTCATTTCTGCAATTTCTACGTGCGAATAACCCTCAATGACTGCCAAATTAAATACTGTTCGGTAAGATGTCGGTAATTGTCGAACCATCAAAATAAGTTCGTCGAAAGAAAGTCTCGCAATCGCATTCTCATCCACAGAAATTTTATTTTCAGCAAATTGTAATTCAGTCGAATGCGCTAAATCTTGATATTTTTTTAAATAATTGATGCACGTTCGGATGACGACAGTGTGAAACCAAGCAGGAAAAGCGTAGGAAGCGTTATATAAATTAATTTTTGTGAATATGCGTAAAAAAGCGTCGTTCAGCATTTCTTCTGCTTCTGCTTCAGACCGCGCATAACGATTGCATACGTTCATTCCGTAGCGGAAAAAACGTTTGTAAAGTGCTTTTTGGCTCAAACGATTGCCCTTACGACATCCGTCAAGAATGTCTAACAAGCCGTCATTGTTGATCATGTCAATTTTTCAATACTATTACGCTACTACAAGGTAAGTTTTGAAAACGTGGGTTCGGCTATAAATTTAATTAATAGGGAAAATAATTTTAAAAAAATTTGAAAAAACAAAACAAAAAATTCTTGGCGCTGTTTAATTTTGTAATCTTAAAGTAATTTTTATGGCAACTCCGACGCTTAAAATTGTTTCTGTTCTACGCCAAACGGCAGATCGCGTTTTACAAAGTTCCAATTATCAGTGGGGACACATGGGTGCGTGCAATTGCGGACATTTGGCGCAAGTTATAACTATGCGCAATAAAGCTGAAATTCATAAACGCGCTATGCTTGGCATCGGCGATTGGAGCGAACAACTCAACGGTTATTGCTCAACATCGGGTATGGCGTTCGATGAAGTGGTATCTGAAATGCTTGATTTAGGTTTTGATGTCGCTGACTTGCAGCATTTAGAGAGGCTTTCTGATAAAAGAATTTTAGAAAGAATGCCGTTTAAAACAACACTTAGATACAACGTCAAAGAAGATGTAGCTTTATATTTGATTCATTGGTCTGATTTGGTGGAAGAAAAATATCGTGCATTGAAAGTAAAAACTATGGCAGTTTTATAATGGTCAATTTTATAATGGTTAATCATAAACGCAATTTACTATTAACCATTATAAAATCTATTCCTTTACTTTCGCCTTTGTATCGTTCTTCAAATTTTTCCACGATTTTAAAACTACTTTCACAGAACCTACCGATACTGGAGACTCAATCATCAACGGTATGCGATTAGCATCGTTCGATGCCCAAATTTTCATTTTTGCTTCTTTTGTAAAAACGCGACCGTCAACCAATTGTGGCGTAAAAAACAAAACGTCCCAATTCCCTATACCACGGATATTTTTTTGTTCGCGATTTTCTAATTTGTATTTCAACGGATAAACTTCTTCATCAAGTAAAACTTTAATCGGAAATTCTTGTCCGATTTGCGCCGATTGATAATCCAATGTGCGACTATAATAAACGACAGAAAGTATATCATGCATGGCATCGTCAAATTTTTTGGCACCGCGATTATCAATGTTATTTTCGGCTGGTCCACGCTCAAATTGTGCCGATTTAGAATTTTGATCAAATGTTACGTTATCGAACAAATGGTATTTATTTTCACTCACAGTGCGTTGACTAACTAAAGGTAACATCGTTTTTTTATCAACGTAACTACTATAACTATCGCGCACTTTATAAAACCATTCATAACTGTTGTAAGTTCTGCCAGTGGCTGTGAAATGAAAATTATCACCCGCATCATCAACTTTAAAAGTAACTTCTCCCGCAGCAATCCAAACAAAATTAAGATTGTAATACACCTTATATGTCAACTCTTCGCCAGGTGCGAAACCTAAATCTCCAGCATTAGAATTAAATTTTGAAACATTGTTAGACACGACTGTATTATCACGCTGAAACTTCGGTGGATAGTGTGCTAATTGAAGAAATATGCACACCAGCGTTAGTGAGAACACTGTCGTTTTCGATCTGTTGATACTCAAATTCATGCAATATATTCTTTTTAGTGAAACGCAAATTCAGTAGGAAAAACATACCTAACAACGCAGGGATAATTAAGTTTATTATCCATAGCGTAAAAGTAGCTGCTAAAATAATGAGTTGATTTTGCGAAACCTCCCCCCAAATTTGAATTGCGATTTCGCCACGCGCCATTAAACCAACCAACGGCGGCAAAGGTATGCCTGTTTGCAACAAATAGATAGTGGCGATGCTGGCTAATGCTTTAAAAAAAACAACTTTTAACCCAAAAAAACGAATGATACAATAGTATTGCAGTGTATAGATAGCGTAACGAATGAAAGACCACATTAAAATGCGTATTAAAGTTTTAGCACTATACGAACGAATAACGACGACGTTTTGAATTA
>ENA-OBIO01001008-OBIO01001008.1-metagenomes-genome-assembly--contig:-NODE-1008-length-12331-cov-2.75806_pt1 | contig 12331 bp, 9 predicted proteins | sample MGYA00153383_OBIO01 | MGnify analysis MGYA00153383 | reverse complement strand
GCACTTGCGAAAAGCCAGAAAACAAAAATTATAGGTTGAGTGAGAACATAAAATTGAACAACGATTAAACTTATAAAAAAGGCATAGTCCATTTGATGAGGATCTACCTTTTATTCTAAATTTTTTCACTATTAATTACATTCTTTTCAAGTTCTGCCACTTTTGTAAGTTAGGGCAGTTTTTAAAATCGCTTTCAATGATGATGTACGTTTTTTTGTTGTGGGCATCAATCCATTTAACAAGTTCTTGCCCTTTTTTCTGCTCCGTCGTTGCGGATTGAATTTTATTATAATCGGTTGCTAAGCTCGCTTTGTGTGGCGAAGTTTTAGAAAGTAATTTCACCAATCGGTAATATTTTTCACCACTTGCGCCTGTAACTTCAATTGGTCTTGAAATACTACCCGCTTTCATTGAGTCAATCGAAAAATAAGTATCTGGATCGAGATCGCGCGTTTCAAAAGTATTTGTTCCTAATTGCGCATTCGTCAATCTGCCATCGTTGTGGTAACTCGGTACATTTTTTTCGCCAAATTGTTTAACCGCGTAAGAGAACGTCATAGAATCTTTAATGACGAGCAAACGGATGGAGTCCAAAATATTTTTGGCTTCCGTAAAATCGGAATCAACAAATTGTGGTCGAATGAGAATATGGCGCGTATGAACGGTATTTCCGCGTCGCTCAATGAGCTGCAACAAGTGAAAACCAAATTCGGTTTCAAAAACTTGCGAATACTCACCTTCGTTGAGTTTGTACGCTTGCGCCTCAAACTCAGGAACAAACTTACCGCGTTTTGCAAATCCTAAATCGCCGCCTTCACGACCAGAACCAGGATCCGCAGAAAATTTCTTAGCTAAATCTGCAAAGTCTGCTTTCCCGTTTATTATCGAATCGCGCAACACTTGTAATTTTTGTTTTGCAATTGCTTTTTGTTCGGCGTTGTAGCGCGGCTTTCTAATAATTTCAGAAATTTCTACTTCTTGGTTGAAATAAGGCAAACTGTCTTTATTAATTTTTTCAAAAAAAGTTTTCACTTCCGAAGGAGTAACAGCAATATCGGCAATAACCTTTGCGCGCATTTTATCTGTCATAATTTGCTCTTTCATGTCTTCGCGCATTTGCGCTTTCATTGCTGTCGGTGTTTGACCGTAGTAATTTATGAACTGCTCGGTGTTGCCGTTCATATAATCCAAAATTTTATCGAAACGTGCGGTTAATTGCGTTTCAATTTCTTCATCTTTCGGATAGAGTGAGTCAATTTTAGCTTGATTGTATAAAAGTTTTGCAACCAACATTTGGTCCATGATCATACACCGATAATTTTCTGGCACCGTTCCACGCTGATCTTTAGTCGTAGCGTATTGTTCTTCAACGTCACTCAGTAGAATAAATTCATCGCCCACGCGCGCTACAATTTTATCCACCAATTCTTTTTGCTGTGCGTGCAGCGCAACAAAATTTAAAAACGCAATCGCAATGAATAAACTCTTTATAAAAAAACTTCTCATGATTCTCAATTTTACTAAACTACTTCTATCCTAACGTTCAAGAATTTAATTTGTATATTTTAATGTTGTTTTTTTTCAATTCTGCTTCATACATTTCTTGTTGTTTTTGCTCTAACAATTTCTGTTTGCGCTGATGCAATATATATTTCGATGCCTGCTGCCGAATAAAGGACAAAGGTGCAATTTCTTTCTGATTTAAAACGCCTAATATCCTGAAATAATATTGAAAGTCGTTATCTTTAAGAGTTATCTCTTTATCGCGCGCCACATTTTCTGGTGTAACCGTTCCTTTTGGAAAAAATTTAGCTACATCATCCACACGATGCCACGTGGAATCATCGAGAATATAAACACGCGCAAATTTTTTTGCGTAATCGCGCATTTTCAATAAATTCGTTCCTGTTTTAGGCGTGTTCCACCATTTTTGTAAACTGTCAGGAAGTGTAATCGGCTTAGGAATTTTTAATAAAAAGCACCTTAAGATGGGCGCACTAAGTTGATATTGGTCTTTATTGCGATCGTAAAATTCTGTTAGTTCGCTTTCTGCAATAGTAGTATCTAAGTTTTGTTTGATTAAATTTTCTTGATAGCTGCTCAAAATGAGCGATTCTCGGTATTTTTTTATAAGCTCATCAATGTTCAAATCACTCGGCACGTGTTTTTCTGCTTCATTCATCAACACTTGATCACGGATCCATCTATCGCTAAAAGAATTTACCACGCTTGCACTGTCATCACGGGTAGCGTTTTCTGGAAACATTCCATCGAGATTACTCAAATACAGCGTTTTATTAAAAACTTTTGCTAAAATTTTATCAGCAGGTGGTCGCGCACCAAATTTGCAATGTGTTTGAAATAATAGTGTAGCACTTAAAAGTAGGATGTACAAAAATCGCATAAGGTTATTATTTACCTTGCTTAAAACTTAAAATAACCCCAGCCTAAAGGCTGGGGTTATAAATTTATTCTAATCATCAACCCTCGCAGGTCTTAAAACCAACAAGGTTTTTTATTAACTATTTTCGCACCAACGTCAACAAAATATCGCGATTAACGGTGAGTTTATATTTCTTAGTTAATTCAGCAATCCATTGAGATTCTAAGTAATCTTGATAATCGGCTACTACAAATCCGCGCGCTTCTTTTAATGTTTTTGAAGATGACGGCAACACTTTTTCAACTTTGATAAATGCGCGTGGCGAACCTTGCTTATTTTGAATAATTGTGTTAGCTTTCATCATTGAAGGGTCGAGAATTTTTCCGCCTTTTCCGCTTTCCATCATCTCTTCTTTAAACGTTACCCACTCCGATTTTTTATTAAACTTAGCGACTACTTCTTGCGGCGAATGTTTTGTAGCATATTTTGTAATGGCATCAAAACTTTTCATCGCTGTATCGGAAAGATTGTAATAAATTATTTGCGAACGTTGATTCCAATTATAGCGCGATTTATTATTAGCAAAAAACTTTTCTAATCCTACAGTATCAAGCGATGCTTTATCCCAAATATTTTGCTTCATCGCCTCGAACAATAAAATACCTTCTTCAAACTCGCGCATGAGATTTCTAAAATCTGGATATTTTGTATCGAGCATCGTTTCTTCAAATGCTAATGCTTTTTCGTCTGCAAAATCGTTCAATAAAGTGCGCGACGTTACAGCTAAATTTTTATTATTTTGTAGCGCATAAGTAATCCGATTATTAGCATGCGTGGCGAGGTATTCATTAAAATCTTTTACCGTACTCGCTTGTTTGCCGCCGTAAGTAAATAGAACATCCGCGTCAGATACATTATTGGTAGGTACGCGCCAATTATAAGTTATAAAAGTAGAGTCTAAATTTTTTGCAAATGCATCTTCCACTGCCGTGTTTTCTGCGAATGGACTTTCGCGTTTAATGCGCTCAACCATTTTAGTTTTTGCTAACTGAAAACGGCTGTCTTTAGTGATTTTAGCTTTAATTTTATTTTTAGCTTGATCAAAAGGTTCTAACTCTTTTTTAGAAATACGTTTAATGACGTGATAACCAATTGAGGATTCAATTACGGGTGATACTTCGCCGTCTTTAGTTAAAGTGTAAGCACCATCTTCAAAAGATTTTTCGTAACGACCAATACCGATGACTCCTAAATAACCACCGCGTGTTGATGAACCGCCATCCTCAGAAACTGAAGTTGCCATTGCTTCAAAATTGCCCCCGTTTCTTAAAGCTGTGGCAATACTATCGGCACGCATTTTGGCATTCGGCTGTTCAATGCCTTCTTTCTTTTTTCGGATAAGAATATGAGAAATCTCTATTTCGCCACGCGCAGGTCTATCTTCATTCACTTTAATGATGTGATAACCAAGCGGTGAGCGTACAATGCCAGATGTTTTTCCGACGGGTGTATTGTAAATCGCTGTTTCTAAATCATAAAAACCATCGGGTAAAATTGCGGTTAAATAACCGATGTAACCACCTTTAGCTTTATTATTTGTATCGTCTGATTCTGTACCTGCTAAAACTTCAAACAAAAGACCTTTTTCTAAACGTTGCAAAACAGAAACAGCGCGTGTGTAGGCGGCGAGTGTATCATTTTTTTCAAAATGAAAAAGAATATGGCTGATACTCACATCGCGTTTCATGCGGTTGTGAAGTTCGCGACCTAATCGCTCTGTGACTTCTTTATCGGTTAAATAACTTTCAGAGAGTTGACGGCGATACGATTGTAATTCTTCTTTCAATGATGGTATAGTATCAATTTTGTGTTCGCGCGCCCAAGCGACTTTGAGTTTGAATTTGGTATATAAATCTAAATATTCTTCTAACGAGGCGCGACTGTAATCAGCTTTAACACCATTGCTTTTGTTGTAAATGTAGGAGAACTCGTCGGTGTAGGTGGGTTTATCGTTAACCGTAAAGATGACAGGACTCGTTTGAGAAAAAATATGAGTCGTGGAAAATACAAATGAAAAAACGAAAACTAACTTGCTCATTTTATTGAAGAACATATTCATCAGAATTTTTTTTATTTTTAACCGCGTAGTTTTCATTAATACGCGGTTTAGGCGGCGCAAATTTAAACGTTTACACACAGATTTAAGTGTGCGACAACAAATTTACTTATTAGTGCGATTCTACTAACTCTTCTGAATCGGCATATAACGGATAATGTTGCATGAAAGCATTAATTTCGTGTTTAATGTTCTTCAAAATTTCCTCATCATTGAAATTTATGATAGCCGCATCAATCCAATTCACTACTTGCACGCAATCTTTTTCAAAAAAACCACGCGTTGTAATAGCGGGTGTTCCGATGCGAATACCCGAAGTTACGACTGCGGATTTTGTATCGAAAGGCACCATATTTTTATTGACAGTGATGTCAATTTTTCCAAGCGTCACCTCTGCATCTCTACCAGAAACATTTTTATTGCTTAAATCAATCAACATTAAATGATTGTCCGTGCCACCAGAAATTAAGTTATAACCTTTAGAAACAAACGCTTTAGCCATAGCTTGTGCATTCGCAATGACTTGGCGCGCATAAATTTTAAATTCGGGTTGTAAACATTCATGAAAAGCAATTGCCTTAGCTGCAATTACGTGTTCAAGTGGTCCGCCTTGCATGCCTGGAAAAATACCTGAATCTATAATGGTTGACATTTTAATGAGTGTACCTTTAGCAGTTGTTTTTCCGAACGGATTTTCAAAGTTTTTACCCAGCATTATAATTCCACCACGCGGTCCGCGTAAAGTTTTGTGCGTTGTTGAAGTAACGATGTGCGCATAATCAACGGGAGAATTTAATAAACCCGCAGCAATTAATCCCGCAGGATGCGCAATATCCGCTAAGAGTAATGCGCCAACTTTATCTGCAATGGCGCGAAAACGCGCATAATCCCATTCACGCGCGTAGGCACTGGCACCACAAATAATCATTTTAGGTTTAACTTCCAACGCTTTTTCTTCCACCTTATCCATGTCAATACGACCTGTCTCAGGTTCAACGCCATAAAAATGCGGCGAAAAATGTTTGCCCGAAAAATTAGCTGCATGACCATGCGATAAATGTCCGCCGTGCGCCAAACTAAATCCAAGTGTGGGGTCGCCAGGCTTTAAACACGCTAAAAAAACCGCAGCGTTTGCTTGCGCGCCAGAGTGTGGTTGTACGTTCGCATATTCTACACCAAAAAGTTCTTTTAATCTATCAATCGCTAATTGTTCAATTTTATCTACTACTTCGCAACCACCGTAATACCGTTTGCCAGGATAACCTTCTGCATATTTATTGGTTAAGCAAGAACCCGTCGCTTTCATTACATCCGAACTGGTAAAATTTTCACTGGCAATGAGTTCAATGCCATTTCTTTGTCGTTCCAATTCTTCATGAATCAACTGAAACGTGAGCGTATCGTGTATCATAAAATCTACTTTTTTTGCAAATTTAAACTATTGCAAATTAATAATAGCAAAACTTTTAAAACTGTTGAAAAAGTGACAAAAAAAGATGAAATTGTTGATAAAAAATATTTTTATCATACAAAATGAAAATAAATTTTGTAGATAGATAAAAATCCGTTTTATTACGCCGAATTCAAAAATAACCATTTAACAAAACAAAACAAACGACAAAATACCTTCTTTAAATTTGTTCAAGTGTAATTAAAATATGGCTCAGAAACGAATAAGTGTTAAATTAGAATATATTTTTCGCGCTTCGCCGACAATTATTTATCAATTTCTGACGACCCCTGCTTGCTTGGTGCGTTGGTTCTGCGATGAAATTGATATTGTAGGTAGTCATTTCAATTTTATATGGTCAGGTGAAGAAACACACGCCGAATTGATTGAAGATTGGGAAGATGAATTACTGCGTTTTGTTTGGGAAGATTCACCGACGGAGTTTTTGGAATTCAGTATTCAACGCTCACCGATCACTAACGAAACTGTTTTATATATCACCGATTTTTGCGACGCAAACGAAACGAAAGACCTACAAAAACTTTGGGATACACAAGTTGAACGTTTGCGCAATGAAACGGGCGGATAATATTTGCGTTTAGGCTTTAAAATGTTGCCAACCTTGCGCTACAATTGTGTGGCGATTTCCACCTTTAGTGTGTAAAACAATACCATCTGACGATGGTGTAATTTCGCCTGCGATGTAAACGTCAGGCAAGTATTTTACTTTTTCAATATCATCAGGATTGATAGTGAAAAGCATTTCGTAATCTTCGCCGCCACTGAGCGCGCATGTGATAGGGTCGAGTTTAAATTTAATAGCTGCCATTTGAGTATCGGGATGAATTGGCACACCACTCTCTTCCACAAAAGCACCGACTTTAGATTGCGTACACAAGTGGTGTAATTCAGAAGCCAAACCGTCTGAAATATCCATCATGGAGGTAGGAACTAAATTATTTTCTGCAAATTGCGCAATCAAATCGCGACGCGCTTCTGGTTTTAATTGCCTTTGAATCAAATAAGCATTATCAGTCAATTCCGGTTGCATTTCGGGGTGGTCGAGATAAACCGCTTTTTCGCGCTCTAAGAGTTGCAAACCTAAATACGCTGCGCCTAAATCGCCGCTGATGCAAATTAAATCGCCGACTTTTGCACCATTTCTATACACCAATTTATTTTTTTCACCTTGACCGATCGCTGTTACACTAATCACGAAACCGCGCGGAGAAGCCGTCGTGTCGCCACCAATGAGATCAACATTATAAAACTTGCACGCTGCGTAAACTCCTTCGTAAAATTCTTCGAGTCCTTCCACTGAAAAACGATTCGAGACGGCAATGGACATCGTAATTTGTCGCGGTTGCGCATTCATGGCGTAAATATCGGATAGATTGACAACGACAGATTTGTAGCCTAAATGTTTGAGTGGCACATACGCTAAATCGAAATGAATACCCTCAATCAATAAATCAGTGCTGACTACAGTTAAGTAATTGGCGTTTTCAACCACTGCTGCATCATCGCCGATGCCTTTAAAAGTTGAAGCATTGACATTTTTATGCTTTTGAGTTAATCTCTTTATGAGTTCAAATTCGCCAAGCGAACTAATTTCTGTTCTTTGCATAGGTAACAATATAATAATGCCGCCATACTTGGCGGCTTAGATATAAATTTTGAAAGCCGCTAAGTATGACTGCTCCGATTTAAATTTTAAAAGCCGCCAAGCATGGCGGCTTTACAATCAAACTTTTGGTTTGCGCTTCACTTTAAATTTTTCTTTCGCGTCTTTATCTTTTATGAAATTCGCTTCCACAAATTGATTGCGAATAAATTTCTTAACGTCCTGATATTCTTTACTTCGCTTATCGATAAATTGTTTGAAGCAGCGCTCGGTATAATCAATCGAAGCATCGCGAATACTTTGGTTAAAGTGTTCATTTTCAAAAACGCGCATATAGCCCTGAAATATTTTAAAACTTTCGAAGAAGTCAAGGTATTCACGCGGCGTTAAATTTTTGATGAGGCGTTTAATATAGCTACCCACCAAACGACGCAAACATTCGTTGATTGTTGATTTACCATTATGGCTGTCATAAAAAACTTTAACGACTTGCATCACATCGGGATGCGGATAGCCTTTTGCATGAACAACATTGGCGATAGTATAATATTTCGAAACATCGTCCTTAATCATGCTATCGAGAAAAGTTGCAGCTTTAATTTCAGCAGAACTGTCAGGAGCAATATTTTTATCAAACAATTCGAGCAAAAAGCCGAGATACTTTTCGGAAAAGCTCGTATCTTTTTGTCGCGCTGCATTTAAAACACTTGCGACGTGTTTAGTCTCATCTGCATTAAGGTTGAAAAAATTAATGGTCAGAAGCAATAATTCGGCGTGTTCATTTGTGCCTAAAAATGCAGGATTATCTAACGCCTTCAACATTTCGCCTTTCAAGCTATCGTTGTTGAGCTTACGCGACACACGATACAATAAAAATGTTTTGAGGTCGGGATATTCAACTTTCAGCGTACCGAATGTATCTGGAAAAACTGCCGTTAAATAATTTTCCGCAACGAACTGATTTTTATATTTATTAAAAGCTAAGGTGCGTTCATGTAAGTCGCGCAATTTTTCAATTTTTTGGCTTTGTAAATAAGTAATAAGTTTTTTATTCTTTATGGAATCAATAAAATCTGTTACGCGAATATCCCCCGAAAAAGCAAATCCCATCTGAATAGTTTGTCCGATACGCTTTTTTAAATTTTCAAAATGCGGCGATTCTAAAATGGCATTTAAAATATCAAAAAAATGTGCTTGTGGACGTACAAATCGCGCTTGATCATTTACCTGTCCACGCAAAATAGAATAGCCCAAAATTCGTGGTGAATATAATCCTTCAAAATATGGATTTAGTAAAACGTTTTCTAAAGCTAACAATTGAAGCGGCACTTCAGCAGCGACTTCAAAATAAACTTTTGCAATTTGCGGTTCGTAAACATCGCAAAGGGTTTTGTAATCCGATTCTTCTTCGCTTTCGTTATACTCCGCTAATATTTCGTTGTTCTGAATATCGGTTGCAACTTTCTGAAGCGTTGCGAGGTATTTTTCTGATAAATCGTGCATAAAAAAGTTTTTAATGATTAATGGTAAGTGGTAAATGGTTAGCGTCATTAATTATATCAAAACACATAATTGTGCTTTAAAATGAATCATTAACCATTGATTCATTAACCATTTTAAATAGAAACCTGGTAAAGCAACAATCGGCTCGACCAGGTTTCTTTAAAATAACAATGTTTATCTTGATTGAAGTTGACTGTTATAAGTTTCGATATAACAACTGTCAACTAAAAACTATCAACTATTTTGCAGCAGGTGTTTCTTCTACGTGAGCAACAACAGGTTCAATGTGTTCTGGCTCAGATTCTTCAACAGCTGCAACGGGTGCAACGGGTTTAATCGCTTTTGGAATACCAAAAACTTTAACCTGAAATTCTTGCTTCGCTTTTATGGTCGCTTCTACTTTAGAAACGATATTTTTGTTGCGCGCGTCTACAAAAGTTGTTAATTTTTCAGCCGCTTGTTCAGTAGTTAAAGCACCTTTTTTAACACCGCGCTCCAAATGTTTCTGATACAATACGCCTTTGTATTTCAAAATTCCATTGACTGTGTCGGTAGGTTGTGCACCTTTTTCCAACCAATCGTATGCTTTTTGATTATCGAGATCAATAGTTGCAGGAACTGTCATTGGATTGTATGTACCGATTCTTTCAATAAATTTACCGTCGCGTGGTGCGCGACTATCAGCAATAACAATGTGATAAAAAGGGGCTTGCTTGCGTCCGTGACGTTGTAAACGAATTTTAACTGGCATTTTAAACGATTTATTAAGTAAATACTTACTCAAAAAGAGATGAACTCTCACTGAGTTGTTTTAAGAAGCGCAAATGTATAATTAAAAATGAAGAATTAAAAACAAAAGAGAGAAGTAATTGCAAACTATAAAAAAAAATTACCATTAAAAGGGATAAATATTTCAAAAAATAAATAACGCGTTCGTAATTCCTAATTCGTAATTCCCGCTTCTCATTTGAATTTATGGTTTTGCTGATTTCAAAGCTAATTCGGTGGGAATATCGAACGGTTCAACAATGGCATTTAAAACATTCCCACCTTTATCCGTTATAAAAATTTCTACACGGCGGTTATAAAGTCTACCTTTAGGACAATCTTTTCCATTAAGTGTATTCTTAGCAATCGGTTGATCCATGCCATAACTGCTCGATTTTATGCGCGAAGGATTGATACCAATTGAATTTAAAAAAAGTGCTGCTAAGTCTGCGCGTTTTTCAGAAATTTCCTGATTCGATTCGGGTGTACCGAGCGCATCGGCGTGTCCTTTGAGTTCGACTGAATAATATTGGTTTTCGTTGAGGACACGTGAAAGATTTTGCAACATACTTTTCGATTCGTTGGAGAGCGTGTATCGGTTAAATTCGTAAAGCAAATGATGTACACTTCTAATTTTTTTCATACTGATTGTACCCGCAGGATCAATTGACGGATCTGTATCGCATTGCAGCTTGCATTCGCGACGCACTTTTTCAATGTCAATAATATATGTGTAAGGAAATCCGCGCTTTATTAAGTCGCGCTTTGCACTATCTGCCTCTTCTAAAGTTGAATACGAAGTCCCTAAATAATAATGCCAGATACCTTTGTTATCTTCTTTAATCGTCACATTTGGTAAATTAAAATCGGTAGTTTCACGTCGTTCGTTGTAGGCAGTAATATGAACAAGATAATTATTGTGGGTCGTATCTTTAACAACCAAATAATTTCGGGCAGATAAAGATAAGCTATTTAAAATCACGAAGAGGATTGCAATTAATCTCATAGTTTGTAAATAAGTTTGCTTTAAAAAAAGGGAAGGATTTATATTTTTACAAATTTAAAACAATAATAATTATTTTAATGTGCCAAGCTAAAATTTTTACAGTTTTTAATTCATTTGTCGTAAAATTTATCTGGAACAATTAAATCACATATTTAAAAATAACTAAGCGCAACTATTACCAAATTGTAATATTTTATTCTGTAAACACAAAAAAAAAGTAAAAATAAATTTTTATGACCTAATTTTATGGAGTTAAATAAATATCTGGACGCTGAACATGGGTTAGTAAAATTTAGAATTTACAATCTTTAGTTCCTTTTACGGTAAATTAAATTATTTTTTTTGAAAATTTTTACTGTTCCCTCAGTAAAATTTTAAACAAAATTAAAACTTAATGACTGATAATGAATTTTTACATTTCCCCATAACAAACATTAATTGCAAATATCGTTTTTTTTATCGTGTCAAAAAAAAACGATATTTGCAATTAAAAATATTTTAATTTATAGGATAAACGATTACTTGTAAATGAATAAAAATTTGTTCGCAATCGTAAAAAACAAACACCAAACTTTTATCATGAGCAAAGCTATACACTTTTCTTTTTTTAGAGTGCAAACAGCAATTTACTTTTTGCAATTTGCAATTTGCCTTTTAGGCTTTAACTTTTCAAGTCAGGCGCAATCCGATATTTCGGTGCGCGTAACCTCTAATTCACCGACGTATGCTATTTACAACAATGTCACTTTCTTTGTTATCGTAAAAAATAACGGACCTAACGCCGCCAGTAATGTGGTGTGTACAGCGCAACAACCGGTGGGTTCATCAAATACTTGTAATATTGCAACAGTAGGTTTTTGGCGAAATTGGGATACAGGTGTTTGGGCAATCGGAAATTTAAATGCAGGTGATTCGGTCACACTACAAGCGACAGTATTTACGCTATCAACTACTGGTATAACGATGTCTGCGGCAGTGACAAGTGGAAGTACCGATCCTGTGCTGAGTAATAATAACGCATCAACGACTGTAAAGCTCGGAAATGCTGCGCCAAATTTAGGTTGTGGCGGAACAATAACAAACAATACAGATTCGGTAAATTTATCAATCGCGCTCACAGCCAATCAATCAGAATTAAATTTTGGTTTAACAGAAAGTTTTATTCTGACCGTTAAAAATACCTCAGCACTCAATGCGACGAATGTTAAAGTGCAATTATCGGTTCCTTCTGGATTAAGTATTCAATTAGCAGATGTCGCAGGTTTGGGAAGTTTTGATATTTCAACTGGAATTTGGAATATCGGAACAGTGGTTGGTAATAGTGTTCATACTATCACGGTAAACACTTTGGTCGTACAAGGCGGTGCGTTTAAATGTTATGCACAAGTAACGGCTTGCGACCAACCAGATGTTAACAGCAAACCGAATAATTACAGTGGCGTTGCAAAAGAAGATGATGAAGCAGATTTTAATGTTTTAGG
>ENA-OBIO01001007-OBIO01001007.1-metagenomes-genome-assembly--contig:-NODE-1007-length-12333-cov-2.63227_pt1 | contig 12333 bp, 7 predicted proteins | sample MGYA00153383_OBIO01 | MGnify analysis MGYA00153383 | reverse complement strand
GATACTGCCAAAGAAGTAAAAATTTTTAATCTTTCCACTTTTATTATAACCCGCTTTAAAGAATTATCATCCAGGTTTTATAATGCAAACAAAATTTTAATTATCCGGCGTTCTGCCTGGGGTAGTATATTTTCTATGTTGGGTTCGGCAGGGTATTATCTTGCCTATTTATTTATAATTATTAAAGCATCAGAAGGTAAAATTTCAATTGGCGATCTGGCATTTTTAGCCGGTTCATTCCGGCAATTGAGGAGTTTACTGGAAGGTATCCTCAACCGTTTTACGAGCGTATCTCAAGGAGCAATTTATTTAAGTGATTTCTTTGAGTTTTTTGAAATAAAATCCCGAATAATTTCAAGTATTAATCCAAGACCATTTCCGAAACCAATTAAAACCGGCTTTACTTTTAAAGACGTGGGTTATAAATACAGCAACTCCGATAAATGGGCCAACAGGCATTTAAGTTTTACGCTGCAGGCAGGAGAAAAACTGGCATTGGTAGGCGAGAACGGCGCCGGTAAAACAACACTTGTAAAATTGTTAGCCCGCCTTTACGAACCAACAGAAGGTGTAATTGAATTAGATGGCTTTGATTTAAGAGATTATGATATTACAGCGTTACGGATGCAAATAGGAATAATTTTTCAGGACTATTTAAGGTACCAAATGACCGTTGCACAAAATATTGCGACAGGTAATATTTTAGAAAAAGAAAATATGCCACTTATTAAAAATGCAGCAGGTTTAAGTTTGGCAAATCTTTTTATTGAAAAATATGCACACCAATATGAGCAGCATTTAGGGCGACGTTTTAATGAAGGTGTAGAATTATCAGGAGGCGAATGGCAGAAGATTGCTTTAGCGCGCGCCTATATGCGTGATGCGCAATTAATGATTTTAGACGAACCAACTGCGGCCCTGGATGCAAGGGCGGAGTATGAAGTTTTTCAACGTTTTGCAGACCTTACAAAAGGCCGGACCTCGGTTTTAATTTCGCACCGTTTTTCTACAGTGAGAATGGCAGACCGCATATTGGTATTGGATAAAGGGGAGATTTTAGAAATTGGTAATCATGCAGAATTATTAAATATGAATGGAAAGTATGCGGAATTATTTAAGTTGCAAGCCAAGGGTTACCAATAATTACAATAACGAATGATAATTTATTACAAATTCTTAAGGTTAACAAAGTAAAAAAAATCCTTAAAAGAGAGATGGTTTAACCTTTTTTTCAGATTTTGATTTAATAGTAAATTAATTTAAATTTAAAAAAAAGGTTTTCCTTTAATTAGTATAAAATAAAAAAGGGATCTACAATTTTATTAAATATTGTAGGATCCCTTTTAATTAAAACCTATTTTAAAACCAGCTACTTCGAATAAATCAATGCTTCATTTCTATAACCGGAGGAAATATTATAATACCAATCGGTATATAATAAACCACCCGATGTAACCCAATCTGCAAAATGCATATAAGCCTTAGTGATATCTGCACCTTCAACAGGATATTTAAAACCAGCTATTGGAAGGGAAAGAATAAAAGGCAAGCCTTGTTTGGTGACATAATATTTTTTGGCTGCTAAATCTGAACCGTCATCGCCGGTACCAAATATTGCTTTATCTGCAAGCTGAGAACCTCCCTCCGTGACTGCCCAATATAATTAAAAATAAATGTATTAAAATCTGTACCAAAATCAATAAATTTAGGTCCGTCAACAACATCAAACGTTACGGTATAATGTACTATCGGCGATTGTGGTAAACCGGGAGAAGTATTCCAATTCAGCATTTCTTTGTGTGTATCTGTAAACAAAATAATAACTGCTTTATCCTGACCGGCTTCCAAAGTTGCCCCCTTTAAATTTTTTACTTTTTTAGGGTCTAAGGGAAATTGTACTCCATAACCGTTGGAGATACTACCGCCTGTAGCCTCTAAAGTAAAATTACCTATAACCTGCACCACAACATTGTGCGCATCTGTTACGGTAGTAAACTTAGATAACATTACCAGATCGTTCATATCAAAATCACCTCTATTTGGCCAAAGATCTTCAAAAGCGCATACTGTTCCTACACCTGTTGAAGAAGAATTTAGAAAAGCCTTTGTGGCATCTACCGGATAATCATCTACAATATCTGGTACACCATCGCCATCTTTATCAATAATAATTGGTGTTGCGGAACAATAAGAATTTTGCGGTTCAACAAGATTATAGTCCATTGTAACTGCGGCACCGAGCGCAAATAATTTACCGGATGATGTAGCACCCGTTTTTATGCTTATGCTGGTATGAGCAATTATATTACCTACAAAATTTACATAAGTTTCAATAGTTGCAGATGAACCTACCAACCAAAAAACATTTCGGCCGGAACCACCACTACTCATTTTAACTTTTGAGTAGGTTTGGGTAATTAGGGTAGAACCCATTTTAAAAATAAATTTTGCATTAGGATCTCCCCCGTCATTTAAAATTATTGAATCAATCAGTAATGCAGATGCTGCAAATTTATAGGTACCGGGATTAAGTCTTAACACACCTCCTGTACCTAAATTGGTTGCAGACAAATCGGTAACAACACCTGTATTATTATTCCATAAACTATCGTATAATTTATTTGCACTCAACATTGCTCCTTCTGCTAAAGAACCTGCCTGCCGGTAAACTTGTCCGTATTTTATTGTTCCGTTTATAGTAACAGGTAACTCGTAACCGGTAATGGAAGAACCAGGACAAACACCAATATTACAGGATACAATACTGCGACCGGTATTGGTTACAGTTTCGTGCGCAAGCACTGAAAACGTTTGAGCAGCACCAAAATTAATAGGTAAAGTTTGTGCTTTTATCTGATTAGATATTGCACAGAAACTAAGTATAGGGGCAATAAGAAGTAGTATTGGTTTCATAGGTATGATGATATTAAAAAGTCTTAAACAGACTAAGTAAAACAAATTATTATATTGGAATTTATAAAAAAAGTATTAAAGTAATTAATTTAAAACAACGAAGCAGCGGTTTAATTTATAAGAACTATTTAGTTATTGTCCCATAGAAATAGCTACATCAAATTTACTAACCACCACTGATAGAACTTTTTCAATATTATCAGGAGCTAACTTAACGATATACAATTCTTTCTTATTATTTGTCAACATAAATTTTCCTTTGAAAGGTATTGTATTAGAAGCCGATCCTTTTGCCAGTAAATTAGCACCTTCAGCAGGGTTACCATCAAAAACTTTTATAAAATATAAATTTTGCTGAAACCGCATATCAGTAATATTTACAGTTAAATTAATATTATTTGCAGTGTTCCAGTTAAAACCTGAAGGAACTTTAATAGTATTGGTAGTTGAAGCAGGCTGGACAAATGTATCAAAAGAAGCCTTAACGCATGAACTTAAAAATAGTACTGCGAATGATAAGGTAGAGAGTAATAGTTTTTTCATGGAAATGCAAAGGTGAGCAGTTTAACTTTAATAAACTGTAGTTAGTTCACTTGTAATTTTGTAGTAATTTTTCTACAACAAGTACTATGAACAGGTAATTATATTGCTACATTTTATGGAATTTTATACTACAAGTGTAAGTATCAATTCTTAATATATAATAGATAAATTTTCAAATTTAACTTTATTATTATTTATAAATATAATAATAACCAGTGCATTTATAACCAATAAATAAAATGTGTAAAATAATTTTTATTACAAACATATTTATTGCAGTTATAGTCAACATTTAGTATGGCACAATAAGTGTTAAACTAATGATAAAATTCGATATATGGTAAATTTAGATAAAGTAATTATCCCTGCTGCACGATTGGGAGAAGTCAGCGTTTTGCAGGAACTTATTGACCGAAACACAGATGTAAATACAAAAGATGAAAAAGGATATACACCTTTACTAATTGCTTGCTATAATAATCAAATTGAAGCGGTGTCATTATTATTACAAGCAGGTGCAGATACCAATGCACAAGATAATGGAGGTAACACAGCCCTGATGGGTGTTGCGTTTAAAGGATATTTAAATATTGCAGAATTACTTATAAGTAATGGAGCAGATTTAAATAAACAGCACGGTAATGGCGGATCTGCATTAATGTTTGCTGCAATGTTTGGGCGAAATGAAATCGTTAAATTATTACTTTTACATGGAGCAAATATTAATTTAGTTGATAACAGAGGACATAATGTTATTGAATTAGCGCAACAACAAGGTAATACTGCAGCAGTTGAATTGTTGCTGGAAGCAAGGACAAATTAAAATACACTATTACTTTAATTTGCGAATCAGCATAAAATAAAAGTATCTAAGGTTAATAATGTGTCTGTATATTTTTTATCATAGTGTGGCTCCAACGCTTTAAATGCGTTTAAAAATAACTGCTGGTTTTTAATCCCATCTTCATATGTTAAGAAATGCCCGGCTACTATAGCGGCATTTTTATGGCTATTTCGAGTATCGTAAAAAAGCATATAAGTATTTTTTTTACATTTTGACTTGGATAATATAACAATATACCTTCCGCAACCAACCATATCAATAAATTGATCTGTTGCAGCAGCATTGGATTTATTCTGAAACCAGTGATAATATTTACTACCTAATTGCTGTAAATTATAGCTTATTTTGTCAGCATTTTTTGTTCTTGCCATCCGGCCTTCGGTTAAAATTTCATCTACTAATAATGTAATCATTTTCTTGAGGTTTATATTGGACAATTGGAATTACATTGATAACGCAGGACTGTACTTTAATAGTATATGTATGATATTTTAAAAAGGATTTTAACTTTTAGTATTGACGGGGCATGTAACACTTATATTTTTGGAATACTTTAAATAATTGGCTCCGACAGGGCATAAAATTTTTATAAAAATGATGTATAAAGTCTAAAACAAAAAGATTTTATGGTAAGCCATTTTACAACTATTACGCACAACTTGCAGCTATTGTATATTTAAAAAATACAATTGTTTTAATTTTAATTTACCCCACTTATTTTAGTCCACAGGTAACCCCTACCGGGAATATCGCATTTATTTTATTAAGATGTTTCAAGAAGATTATCCGATAGATGATAAGGCGCATTATTTAAAAGTTGCATATTGATAATTTTTACAGAGGCATTAAATACATTTAATATTAAATATTACAAAAAAATTGTGCCTTAGGAAACAAAAAATATTTTAATTATTGGTGTTGCAATTTAGTAACCATTATTAGGCATAATTAATTTTTACTAAAAGATGTTAGAAACTGATAATTTTTACAAAGCATACGTCAACTCCAAATTTGAGTATTTTATACTGTTATTTCTTATAAACCGTAAAGACTTTTTATTATAATATAGATTGAATAATAATTTCAGCTATCCAATATTTTCTTTTAAAAAAAATAAAATTTTACAATGCTCTTGCGATCGGGTACAATAAGTAGCGATCATCATAATATTTTGTTTTACTGTAAAACCAGGAAAATATTGCATTGGCATCAGCCGCAAAAATTTTATCAGCAGCTTTTTTTTGCTCAAACTCCCTATTTAATTCAGGTGATTGTTCGAGCATTTGTTTTATAGTAGGTTCCATAACATAGGGTTCAATATATTCAGTACGCTGAAATATTTGAGGAAAAAATCCCCATTGAAAATACGAATCAGGTGAAGTTGGTTCAAGCAACAATACCAACAAATCTCCCAACTGCTGATCAGTTGAAATATAAGCAGCTCCGGCAGCAAAATATTGTTTATGCATTTCAATAACAGGAGTTCCTATTCCTTCAAATGGCATGGCTTTTCCTTCTGCGTTTTGAAATTTCGCATCCGTTATACGATACATTTCAACTGAAGCTTCCCGACCTTCTTTTAAAATTTCCATTTTAATACCATGTATTTTTAACCGCTCAATTATAGCAGCACAAGTAACAGGAATATAATATCCCTTTGGGCGGCTAACTAAATTTACACCCTGCGTTCCTTTAAAATTGGCTACTTTCATTTTAACCGGAACACCGGTCCATTGTACATAATCAGCTGTAGTTGTAGTAGATTTTAAAAGCTTTGAATTTATGCCTAAAAGCTCAAGGCTATCAGGTAAATTGGCAGTACTGTCTCTTTTAAGCATATTAGCTTGTGGCTCAAAAGGCGCAGCATTATTCATTTGCGGCACTTTCCATTTCATGGCAAGTTTTGCGGTTCTTTTATTTCTATCAGCCAGTGTACTTTCTTTTAAAGATTGCCCTTCGTTTGCCAATATTTTAAGGGTACTTTCCAACAATACATAGGTGCCTAAAACTCTTTGCTTAAAAGGTTTTAAAGCATGATTCTCAACGAGTATACTTGCCAAATGACGTAAGTCTCCATAGGCATCCGAAAATCTTGGCTCTCCCAATATTAACACGGTACCTTCAGTAAAATCGCGATCGTTAACTGCTGTTAATAATTGGCCGGGAATATGTCCGTTGGCTTTTAAATCTTTATCAGCCTGCACCTTATATTTGTTGGCTAACCAGTTAGAAATATTTGGTGAATATCCTTGTGCACCGTGTCCGCCAAAAGTAATATCATACTGATAATCTACACCGTCAGTTACATGAATATCCATATAAAGCAAGGGATCGTATTCATTAATTACTTTAATTACTGCCCTTATTTCTTTGGTGTCGAGCTTTGCATAATCTCTGTTTAAATTTAAATTTTCAGCGTTAGTTCTCCATCCCATGTTTTCGGGTCCGCGTTGGTTGGGTCTGTTATAGGGCGAACTACGCTCATGTCCATCAACATTTAAAATAGGAATAAATAAAAAATTAACCTTTTCTAATAAATACTTTTTATTACCGGCAGCAATATCTCTGAGTAACATCATACCGGCATCTTTTCCATCAATTTCGCCGGGGTGAATTCCTGCCTGCACTAACAATACAGGTTTTACAGAATTTTTTAAAGCTGCGGCTGTAACTATTTTTTCAGATGAAGCAATGACCATAAATACATCACGCCCTTCAGCACTTTTACCAATAGTAATTATTTTTATTAAAGGTGATGCGAGTGCTAGTTTTTTAAACCAGTTATAGGTTTCATTGTAAGTAGCTGTTAAAACAAAATTTGATTTTTCAGCAGGCGTTATCCATGGGTTATCAGCTTTTGCAATAAGCAATTCACTTTTCCCCTTCCAATCATTTACCGGTGGCAAAATAGATTGTGCTATTAATTGCTGCGAAAATATTAGTAAGCTTGTTATGATAATACCCTTCATATTTAAGTTTTTAATTCAATTATTTTAATGCAATCAAGATAAACTGTTGCTGTATTTTTTTTTGATTTAATTTATACGCAACTAAATTAAAAATTTAAAGGTTAATACCTGCAAATTAAAAACTTAAATCAATGCCATTTAGTTAATAAGCAAGGAAAGATTTTTTACCGGGAAGACGTTAAATATTTTAATGCTGTAAATAAATTTATAAAATGATTAAGAATTATTTTATCATAAATTAAAAATAATTAAATGCATAATTTAACGTCATTGAAACACAGTTCTTATTTTTTATCCCTATAAAATTTATTAGAATCCACATCCTTTAAAAATTTAATCAGACTTGTAAAATAATTTTGCTGGTCATCATACATACTCATGTGGCTACCGTTTTTGCATAAGTAAAGCCTGCTGTTAATAATAAGTTTAGCTTCTCTTTTTAAATCTTCCGGATCCATTTCATCTTTTATTCCGCCAATTATTAAAGTGGGTACTTTAATATTTTGTAACCTGCTCCACATATCCCAATCTTTAAAATTACCAGTTACATGAAATTCATCTACCCCCTGCATTTGTATATAAATGGTATTATTAAATTTCTTGAATGCCCTTGACAATGGCTCGGGCCAATTTTCAATCGGCATTCTGCAAATAACCTTGGTATATAGTTTACTCATTAATAAGTCTTGAAATTGCGTGGTATTATAAGCCTTAAGCCTGTCAAGAGAATCATAAGAAGCAATATCCTGCGGAGATAAAATTTCCGTTTTTAATTTAGCCGTATACTCTAAATAGCTTTTGCTGCTTGCTGTCATATTCGAAATAATTGCAGCTTTTACATGCGATTGATATTTTTGTAAATATTCCATTGTAAGCATGCTTCCCCAACTATGACCAAGCAAATAAAAATTATCGAGCCCAAGTCCTTTACGTACCTGCTCTACTTCCTCAACATACCTTGGTAAATTCCATAGCGTAGTATCTGCCGGCGCATCGGAATTGCCGCATCCCAACTGGTCGTAATAATAATATTCTATTCCCTCTTTTGGTAAAAAGTCTTCAAAACATTCAAAATAATCATGTGCCGCACCCGGACCTCCATGCAACAACAAAACCTTTATTTTACCTGCACCTACTTTCTTTGTCCAAACCTTATATTTTCCATCAATTAAAATCATTTTAGCCCCACCGGTTTTTACTTCATAATTGTCAGTAATTACGGTTCGTTTTGTTAACTTATTTCCATTTTCAGGCATTTGAGCCCAGCCACAAATCGTAAACAGAAGGGAAAATAATAATAAAAAATTTTTCATATTTTTTTTTCTAAAGTGTTTAAACAAATGCAATATGGCATCGGGTTGACGCCATTATTAAGATATTTATGTTGATATGGAAATACGCTTAAGTTTCTTGCTTAAAAGCTTCCTGAAGATACGATACCAATGAACAACATTCACTTACAAATTAAATAAATTTTATAAACCCCATAATTTTAATGCCTTTAAATTACAGGAAAGAAATAATTTAATTAGTTTAGATAAAATATTTACCAAAACTAAAGAGGCGATCAATTAAATTAAAAATTTTCTATAAAAACATAAACAGCGAAAACCTATATCTATCCATAATAAAAAAATGTAACAAATCTTCTTAACTTAACAGCATTCAACAAAAAATTATGATAAAAGTATACTTGATTTTTCTTCTTTGTATTTCAATGTTTATTTCTTCCTGTTCAAAAAAGCAAGATGCAGATATGCTTGTATATAACGCCACTATTTATACAGTTGATTCAACTTTTGCCAAAGCGGAAGCAATGGTTATTTTGGATGGTAAAATTATAGCCATCGGTAAACAAACTGATCTTGAAAAAACCTATGCCGTAAAAGAAAAGCTTGATGCAAAAGACAAATTTATTTATCCGGGTTTTATAGATGCGCATACTCATTTTGTACGTTATGGTTTGGGATTGAAAAAAATAGACCTGACAGATACCAATAGTTGGGCAGAGGTAGTTGCAAAAGTAAAATCGTTTGCAGCAATTAATAAAGATGGTTGGATTATTGGCCGTGGATGGGATCAAAACCATTGGACTGTAAAAGAATTTCCAACAAATGCTGAATTAAATGCGCTTTTCCCTGACAGACCACTTTTATTAACAAGAGTAGATGGGCATGCCGCCATTGCAAATACGAAAGCTTTGGATATTGCCCAAATAAAAGCTGGTGATAAATTAGTTGGAGGTATAGTTGAGGTAGCACCCATTGCAGGTGTTTTAAAACTTACCGGTTTATTAATTGATAATGCAGTGGATTTAGTTAGTTTAAAAATACCTGCTGCTACAAACGAACAATATAAAAATTTATTAAAGGATGCGCAAAATAATTGTTTTGCTGTTGGACTTACAACTGTTGATGATTGTGGCCTTGATGCTGCTGATGTGGAGAAGATAAAAATACTGCAGGCAAATGGCGATTTAAAAATGCGCATGTATGTGATGTTAAGTGATGATAAAAACAACTACTCCTATTTACAAAAGTCCGGCATTATAAAAACTGAAAAGCTGCATGTAAGAAGCTTTAAAGTGTATGGTGACGGGGCGCTTGGCTCAAGAGGTGCCTGCCTGCTGGAACCTTACAGTGATAAGGCCAATCATTATGGATTTTTATTAAGCAATGCTGCACATTTTGATTCTGTTGCAAACTGGATAGCGCAAAAAGGTTTTCAAATGTGTACCCATGCAATTGGAGATAGCGGTAACAGGGCAATATTAAATATTTATGCTAAATATTTAAAGGGTAAAAATAACCGGCGGTGGCGTATTGAACATGCGCAGGTAATTAATAAAAATGATTTTAATTTATTTGGAGAAAATTCAATTGTACCAAGTGTACAACCAACACACGCCACCAGCGATATGCGCTGGGCCGAAATAAGGTTGGGTAGCGATAGAGTTAAAGGCGCATATGCTTACAAACAATTACTACAGCAAAACGGTTGGTTACCATTGGGTACAGATTTTCCTGTAGAAGACATATCCACTTTTAAAACTTTTTATGCAGCCGTTGTAAGAAAAGATGCTAAAGGTTGGCCTGATACCGGATACCAAATGGAGAACGCTTTGAGTAGAGAAGAAACCTTAAAAGGAATGACCATTTGGGCTGCAAAAGCCAATTTTGAAGAAAATGAAAAAGGCAGTTTAGAGAAAGGAAAAGTAGCAGATTTTATTATTTTAGATGCTGATATTATGAAAACTCCTCCGGAGAAATTATTAAATGTTCATGTACTTAAAACTTTTGTAGCAGGAGAAAAGGTTTACGAAAAAAAGTAAACCTGTTATATACCCTAAAAATTTTATAATAATTTAAGTTAAGGGTTGGTAAGTACAATAACACAGGCTATTAGCCGGGGTAAGTTTTGGCCTGCCACTTGTATTTTTGAAAACTTAACGGCATTAATATATAATTGCTCAATACCTATTTACAACCCTCCCCTACAACTGATTCAACAAATTTAAAGTCATTTATCAACATTAATTTAAGTCTTTTAATTTTAAAACCGGCTGTAAATAACAATTCCCTTTATCCATATTGGATAAAGGGAATTGTTATTTTAAACTATAAATTATTTAAAATTAAACGATAAAGGAAAATCTAAACGCAAAGCTATATTTCGGCCAATATCGCGTATGCCATGGGTTTGATCAATATCAGTTGGAGAAATAAAATATTTTAATCTGCTTAAATGATTGTAGTAAGCAACATCAAATAAATTATTAGCAATAACAGAAACCGTTACAATTTTAATTCCTTTTTTATTAGTAATTCCTGTGCCTATGCCTAAATTAAAAAGGGTATAACCTGCCGTGGCGGTCTCTGTATTATCTGCAGTATAAACCCTGTTTTGAGCAGAAAAATATACTACCTGCGCTTTTATATAGCCCTTGGTAAAATGTTTAAATTTACTTTCAAAATCAAATCGCAATTCGGATAGCCCATGAAAAGGCGGAACAAAAGGAACATACTTTGCTCCAGCAGCAAGTTTATTACCATCAGTAGCTTTATTAATACCGTAAACAGCAGATAAACTATTTTCAAAATGAAGGTTTTTAATAGGGTGAAAATCTATATTCATTTCACCGCCATACAATTGAGCTTTTCCCTGCTGAAACTTAAAAGTCTGGTTGCCCGATACAATAACAGAATCAGCACCGGTGGCTGTTACCAGCTTTTGATTAAAAATATAATTGGTGACTACATTGTTGAATAAGCTGAGGTTGACAACTACAAATTTTGAAGAATAAGTGATGCCAAGATCTTGCTGTAAAGAAAATTCCGGTTTAAAATTTTCGTTACCTATCTGGTAAACATTTGTACCTGGGTGAACACCATTGGCAGAAATTTCTGCAATATTAGGCGCTCTGAAACCCCTTGCGATATTGCCTTTGAAAGATAATTTTTCTGAAGGATTAAAAGTAAAACCTATTGACCCGGATGCGCCTGAAAATACATGCTGGTAATTATTAAATACGGCAATGTCCTGAGGCGTTACCGGTCCGGTGTATGGCTTATCAAAACCTGTAAAAGCATCCGGACGGGTGTAAAGCTGGTCGTTGGTAAATGATCTTCTATCGTACCGGATACCACCCGCTATTTCCCATTTATCAATTGATTTTTTTATCATAGCAAACGGACCAAAATCAAATTGATGGTAAGATGGAATAATAAAAACAGTACCCTTGGTAACGTTATTGGTCTGGTACATTCCGTTGACACCAAAAACAATATTATAGCCATTAAATTCAGGAACATAATATTTTACATCGTAATTATAAGTATGCAGGTTTAAGTTTAATCCGGCAATATCCAAACGTTCAGGATGCGCATATTCCTGCCGGTTACTTTGTTGAAAGGCAAGGTTAACAGCCAGTCGGCCACCACCAAGCGAAAAACTATTATTCGAAAATAAACGGTAATGGCGTATATGCTGGTGCGTTCCATCAATACTGTAAGATTTTAATTCATCATCAGATACTATCGGACGAAAGGTATCCAATTCTGTAAT
>ENA-OBIO01001006-OBIO01001006.1-metagenomes-genome-assembly--contig:-NODE-1006-length-12335-cov-2.38518_pt1 | contig 12335 bp, 6 predicted proteins | sample MGYA00153383_OBIO01 | MGnify analysis MGYA00153383 | reverse complement strand
TATTTGAAAAATTCCAATTTTAAATATTGGTTCAAATTATAGAGTGGTAAGTGTTTTTAGGTTTTTGTACAAACACTAAATACCTATCTTATCCGCAGATTTTTATCAAACACAAAAAGAGCGTTACCAATTACAGTAACGCTCTTTTTTTTATAATTTAATATTAGTTTAAAATATATACCTGATACCAAATTGCATTTGCCAGCGCGATAATAAATCGGGACTGGAAACAAATGTTTTTGTTTGTGAAGGATCAAATTGATAAATAGGATTGTTGGTAAAATTTCCACCACCATCAGTTGTACTTACTGCCAATGGTTGAAAATATCCTGTGGTAGTAGCATACTTTCTTACACCCCATTTACTGCTGATTATATTTCCTAAATTTTGCACATCAACACTTAATTGAATGGTTTTGGTGGTACTGCCTGTTTTAAATTTAAAATCCTGCAAAATTCTTACATCTATCTGGCTAAACCATGGAGATACTGCACCATACTTTTCAGTAAACTTTCCCCGTAATTTATTAAGATAGTTATCCTGATCTATAAATTGCTTAAAGGCTATTTTTTGGGCAGCAGCATTTTGTACAGCTCCGTTTACATCTGTTAGTGTGGCAAAATTCATAACATCAATTTCTGTATTGGTAGGCACATACATTATATCGTTAATTGAAGTACCATCATTATTAATATCACCACCATAAGTATATCCATAGCGGTTTCCGGAGTTTGCACTTGCAAAAACAGAAAAAGTTGTGGCATACATTTTATTTTCGCCATACTCGTATTTTTTGGATGCTGCTGCAATAAACCGGTGAGTATTACCATATAATGAAGGCGTTAACCTGGCTTCGTTAGCATTGTTTAAAATAGGGTTTCTATCAAATGCATCGCTTGATATTTCTGCACTTATTGAACTCGCATCTTTTGAAATAAGATAATTATATGCCCCCATTAAATAAAAGCCGTTTTTAAAATTGTGCTGTGCCTGCAAACTTGCATTAAATTGATACCCCTGGTTAGTGTTGGTAAAAACATAAGTATTATTGGTAGAAAAGGCGCCGGTAGTTCCTTTATCAGCAGTTAAATATACATTCCTATTATCGCCCGTGCCTGAGTTTAAAGTACCGGTTGGTGTACCTAAATTATAATTGCGTACCATTTGCGCATGTACATCTTTTGAGTAAGAAACATCAATCGTAAAAATTGTTCCGGATGGAATTTTAAAATCTGTACCAATATTTGTACGCCATATCTGCGGCCACCTAAAGTTTTGAGCAGTTACATTATAAAATCCGGTGTAAGGGTTAGCCAGTTGATTACCTACCCATACAAATGGAAAACGACCGGTAAATAAGCCTGATCCGCCTCTTAACTGAAAGGTTTTATTGTTATTAACATCGTAATGAAAACCTACTCTTGGCGAAAATAAAGGAGCACCTGAAGGTAGTCTGCTGTTATCAACTGTTTTACCAACACCATTTGCTACAGATTTACCTGTTTCATCATATAATACCTGCGGATCGGTATTGGGTAATGTTGGCGAACCCTGACTATATGAACCTTTAAAAGTTCCATCTCTGTTAAAATCCGGATTTTTAAAACTTGCACTTAAATAAAGCGGCTTATCAATTCTAACACCATAGGTTAATTTAAACTTGTTGCTAACCTGCCATTCATCCTGCAAGTAGCCGCTTAGTTGGGCAACAGTTAAATAGTAGTAAGTCCATTTATCGGCTATAGCTCTGTTTTTAGCGTTGTTAACATCTACATCTAAAGGGTAAGCACCAAAAACAACCTTTCCGCTAACCGGTACACTATCTTTAAATGTCTGCAGATCTATACCATTAAAAACTGATGGGCCATAAGCAACAAGGTTAAAAGAATTGGCAAATTTAAACGATTCAAAAGATCCGCCAATAGTGATGGTATGGTTCTTTTTGTATAGGGTAAAATCGTTGGTAGCCTGAAACGCATCCTGATTTAGTACATTGTTTATTGAAAACGGTTCGTGACCGGCAATAATATAACTGGTGCCATATTTAGTAATGTTTATTACCGGAAAAGGTGTTGAAAAAGGGTTACGCCTGTCGCGGAAAGAAGTATAAACCACTCTTAATTTATTGGCCGCTGCACTACTGAAATTTGATTTTAATTCTGCACTGAATGAATTAAGTTTATTGGTTATTTCATAGCCTGAATTTTTAAATTGCAGGGTATTGTAATCCGGTCCCCTGCTTCTGATGGCACTTGGGTGAGCTGGTTTTTCTTTAGAGGCATCTAATCCATTATAAGTAAAAGAAAGCTTGTGAACGGCATTAATATTCCAATCCATTTTATAAAGCCACTTGTAATTTTTTTGATTAAGTGTATAACCCTGGTACGGTCCGGTTTGGTAACCAAATTTATTTTTTAGAATATTACTTACATCATTTAAATCAGATTCCAAAACTCTGGAGGTATTTGAATTACCAACATTATTACTATTTCGAGCCACATAACTACTTGCTGCATCTTGCCGTTGCTCGGTTTCAAAACTTATAAAATAGTAAAGTTTGTTCTTTTTAAAAGCACCGCCTAAAGTAAAGCCGGCCTGCAACTGACTTAAATCTGATATGGCCTGTTTGGTACCATCAACTGTTTTACCGGTTAATCCTTTGTTTCTGTAAAAAGCATATACAGTACCACTGGTTTTGTTGGTACCTGATTTTGTTACCGTATTTACGCCTGCACCTGTAAAGCCCGCCTGACTTACATCATAGGGGGCAATATTTACTTGTATCTGATCAATCGCGTCTAAAGAAACCGGTTGCGCACCCGTTTGTCCGCCTGGTGTGGGTGCATCTAAACCAAAAGGATTATTAAAAACAGCTCCATCTAAAGAAAAATTATTGTACTGACCGTTTCTTCCTGCAAAAGAAATTCCATTGTATGTGGCAGATGCGGAAGGAGTTAAACGCAGGTAATCATCTGCAGAGCGCGAAATTGTAGGCAAGGCCCTTAATAATTTATTACTAATATTTGTTGAGGCTCCTGTACGCCGGTCATCAAATATTTTAGAAGTTGCAGTTACAATTACTGCACTTAACTGCTTTGTGCTTTCTGTTAGGGAAAAAACCAGCGTATTGTTAAGTCCAAGGTCTAAATAAATATTTTGTAAAGTGGATGGACTAAAACCAATTGAGGTTACAGTAACATGGTATGGGCCACCTACCCTTAGGTTTGGTACTGTAAACCTACCATCAGCCAGTGTCGTTACGGTTTGCCTGATACCTGCCTCAGGATATTCAACTACAACAGTTGCACCGGTCACCGGAACTGAAGCCGCATTTTTTACAATACCTGCAATGGTCGCCGTAGTAACCTGGGCATTAATAAAAATACTGCTTAATAGCATTAATGCTAAAAATAAATAATTTTTTAAATGTTTTTGAAAAGCCATAAAGTATAGTTTTGGTTGGCAAATTTACTAGTGATAATTTATTAAATGTTAAATTTATTGATAAAATTTTAACATTTTAAAAAATACCACTTAAAATATATTAGGAATTAGAAGATAATTAATATAATATATTTAATTGATTTATAATATGTTATAACGTACTGTTGTCATTGGGTATGGGTTACCGTAATTAAAAAGCATTAAAAGCCTTAAGTTGTTTCATTATAGTCATGTTTTAATTTGAAATGCGCTGCTATATATTTTTACGAGGTACTTTTTAATTTAACCCACGTTGCAGTTAATCAACAAATAATTGCGGTTTACAAAGGCTTCAAGTTTTTTTGAATTCATCAGGGGGTACCATTAATTTATTGAAGTCAATAATTTACTTATTTCTCCGGGATGGTAAATTTCCAACATCTTGTATAATAAAAAAAAATGTATCGGTAAAAACTATAAATGGTTTTATGCCTATATGGTTCTATAAAATGATTTACCCTTTACTCTCCTAGATACAATAAAAAGTTATTATTTATTTTTTTAACATTGACCCCTTAAAATTTTTAAATTAAATTTCTTAGACTGCAATATGAGTTAAATCAACAGTTAAATTGAGCATCAAGCTTATACTGTATTTAATTTTTTAGGAAAGCATATACAATTCTACTGATGGTTTATAAATATTTATTACCTTCTTACAGGTAAATTCCATTTCAGTAACTAACTAAAAGTATTGTATTAAAGATCATAAAACTGCCTTGACCTGTTAACTTTTATATCTCTTAACAAGCCCGATTTTGGACTGATAGAAATATTAAAATAACGGTACTGACCAACCGGAGAAATATTTATAGACATCTGCCAGCAATGCATTTCGCGGGAGATAGACATTGTCATGGTACCCAATTGAGCCTTAGTTACATCGTAATAACCATTAATACCAAATTGCCATTTTTCAGTAAGTTTTAAGGTTGAATTCCAGTTTATATTTTGATTGAGGGTACCAATAAAGCCCTTGGTACTTATTTGATAAATTTTACTGTATTGTAAACTATAAGAAAAACTTAAAGACCAGGGAATACTGAAATCAGTAAATTCTGCCGGGTTATTATTAATGTAAGCTGCTTCAGTCTGGTATTCATCCAATGGCAATCCGTTTTGCTGGTTTACATATTGGTTTGGACTACCGGGCACCCGCACTTTTTTCTTTTGGTCACCACCCTGAAATTGAGTAGACAGAGAAACACTGGCGCTGGTTAACCTGCCCAAGCTTGGTTTTTTGCTCCATACCAATTTATTTATACGATTACCATTGCTCATATCGAGCAGGTACGGATCTAGCGTAGCACTTGTTGTAATATTAATTTTATTAAATAAATTGGTTCTGGCATTTAAACTGAATGTGCTGAAACGTAAAGTATCAGCTAAAAAATTATAACTTCCTGAAAAGCTTAACCCATCAATTAAAGTAATTTTTTTAGTGGCACCGGCAGTAGTATCCTCTTTGTTGCGCACTTTCATTTGCACATTATTATCTACATTAAAACTTATTCCTCCAAATTTACCTTCTCCAAAAGCACCTGCTAAACTATTGGAATAAACAGATGAACGGCTGAATAATTTAGAAGCAGTATCATAACGATTATAATAAGAACCACCACTAAAATCGGGCTTGTAACTCATACTTAAAGATGGTCTTATCTCATGCCGGATAGCTTGTACCGAAGAATTTTTACTAAAAGTATAGGAACCAAAAATGCGTGTTGTTAATGATAAACTGAATGACATATCCCTTGCAGTGTAGAAACCCTTGTTAATGGTAGTATCGTATTTTTTGGCAATGCCATCATAGGTTTGAAAAAAACGTTGCTGGTACCAATGCTCCACATAACTAACCCCCGGCGAAATTTGCAATGGCCCAATTTGAGGCAAGGTTAAAGAGATAGGAACATTATGCGTTGCCCCCCATTGCAGGTTATTAAATATTTGTTTACCAATATTTAATTTACTTACGGTGGTATCATCCGAAAAATAAGTAAGGGTACGCGCATTGGAATTTAATGCTACCCCAATATTTTCGTACCATTTTAAGTTTCCGATGGGCTCCTTTCTTCTAAACGGATAAAGGGTGTTTACATTAAAAGTTACATCAGGTAGTGTTACACTTATAATTTTACTAACGGTATTTTGCGAGTGGTTGGCATTGATAGAAATATTGTAAGGTTTATCTTTCCAAACCTTGGCCCATGCAATAGAAGAGCTTAATTGATTTTGTACATTACGGGCCGCATTATTAGGCACCAACTGGTTAAATTTACTGCTGCCCGCATTTACATTGGCATTAAAAGTTACGCCCGGTCTTGCCTTGGTATCGGCGTTATGAGACCATCTAACATTAAAAACATTATTGGTACTGTAATCAGGATCTCCCTTAAAATTATATTTAAAGTGGTTTACATCAACCGAAAAATTTCCTTGGTAATGGTATCGTTTATAATACCGCGGACTAATATTAAAAGTATATCCGCCGTAAGAATAAAGGGTGGCCCTTGTAGTTACATCCCAATTATCGCTTATAACTTTATAGTAACCCAAACCTTCCAATGCCAGCCCAAACTGGTCGTTAGCAGTAAAAGTTGGTGCCAATAAACCCGAGTGCCTGCCCTGTGTTAAAGGGAAAATTCCAAAAGGCAGAACAATCGGTAGTGGTACACCTTCAAACTCAGGATGTACCGGGCCGGTTACTGCAAACTTTTTATTTCTAAACTTTATCTTTTTAGCAACAAACGAAAAGTGGGGAGTATCAAGGTTACAGGTAGTAAATCTGGCTTTGTATGCATAAAAATCTGTAGGGTTTATTTTCTTTATCTTTTCCCCATAAATATACATTTCGCCTTGCTGGGTATAAGTCCCCTTGGTAATTCCCCGCGCAGTTTTCATGTTAAAGCCAATAGTATCACTCACCATTTTAGATTCACCTTGCGTAAGCGTAGGAAATGAAAGCACCTTACCTGTACTGTCTTTTTTTAAAAAAGCAGATACCAAACTCGTTTGCTGATCAAAAACTATCTGGGGAGCATCAAGGTTATTATCGATGTATTTTACATTAGATTTTTTTCCGTACAAATAGATTTTTTTTCCCGGAACATCCATCACCAAAGAATCATCAGCATGATAAGTAACCGGTGCCGTTAAAGAATCTTTAGAAAGTCGAATTTTATTTTTTTCAAATTCCAGTAAAGAAGTATCTTTTTTATTTTTAAGGGCCGAATCATTTATGGGTTTGCCGAGACTGTCTCTTAAAAGAAATTTAAGACTGTCGCTCATGGATATTATTGCAGTATCGGCAACAACTTTTATTAGTGCAGCATTCTTTACTGAAGAATCTTTGTTTATAGGTATTTTAAGTTTTTGAGAGCGTTTTTTATCTGCTGTTAAAATATTATACAAAGTTTGCGGCAGGTATATTTTATTACCTACAGCAAGCGTTACTGAAATCAGTAATGCCATAACCATAAATGCCAATATAAATTTTGCCTTACCTTTGTACTTGTTATTCATTGCAGTTGTTGGCAAAAATAATGATATTAGTTTCATTAATGTGTGAAGGAATACTTATAATTACTAACCCCCGCTAAACCTGTTTGAATATGATTAGAATGAATATTGTAATTAAGGTTATTTTAAGTACTTTTTTAATTTCGAATGCAGCTATTGCCCAAGTTACAACGCCTTTACCTGCCACAAAAAAAATAAGAACCATCATTGTAGATGCTGGCCATGGTGGTAAAGATTTTGGAGCCCATGGTGGTTATGAAGGTGGTTTAAATTCATCTGAAAAAAATATTACATTGGCCATCAGTCTTAAATTAGTGGCAGAATTGAGGAAACAATTACCCGATGTTAAAATTGTACCAACCCGAACAACAGATATTTATCAGTCGCCGCCGGAAAAAGCAAATATTGCAAACGAGAATAAAGGTGACTTGTTTTTATGTATTCATGCTGATGCCGTATCGCTTCAAACCGGAAGAAGGCAAATAGGGTCTCACCAGGAAACGCGCTATCATGTAAAAAAGGTTGGTAAAGGCCGAAAAAGAAAAACAATTTCAACCCCATACACTGTAACTGTACCATCTTACGAGTATTATAAAATTGGCAGCAAAAGAAATGGAACAAGTATTTGGTTATTTGCTGCACACAAAACAAGCGAAAAGTTAAAAGCTGTTATGAATAATGAAGACCTGCAAATTGAATCAGGATCAGACAGTGCTTACAATTCAATAGATTTTGATACACCTGAAGGCAGGATCAGAGCAAAAATTTATGCAGACCGATATCAGAAAAAAAGTATTAAACTGGCTACACTTGTAGATGAAGAAGTTGATAAGACCGACAGGGCAGCACTGGGGCTTAACCAGCGCCAGAAGGGTATTTGGGTTTTGCAAGCTACAAATATGCCTGCTATTTTAATTGAAACCGGCTTTATAACAACCCATGATGATGAACGTTATATAAACAGTGAAGCAGGCCAGCAGGAACTTGCAGAATGTATTACAAGAGCGGTTAAAAAATATAAAGAAGAAATTGATCATACAGCAAATTTATCAGCTGCAGGTATTATTCATTCAACCGCATCAACGGTAGATTCTCCGGTAAAAGCCGAAAAATATATTGACAGAAGTAAAAATATTCTAAAGAAAATTAATTTAACTCAAGCTAATTTTAAGGTAGATCTTTATGATGATGGTGATGTTGACGGTGATATAGTATCTGTTTACTACAATGGAAAACCAATATTAAGCAATAAGAAACTTACCGGTAAGCCCTTAACTATAAGCCTTACTGCTGACCCTGAAAAGACTGAAAATGAATTATTAATCTATGCTGAAAATGAAGGAAATATTCCACCAAATAACTGATGGAACTACAAGAACCGAGGTGAGGGTAACATCAGACGCTAAAAAAAATGGTGTGGTACTTTTTACAAAAAAATAGGTATGCCATTTGCTTGACGACCCCCAAATAATTTTACCTAATTTTAATTTAAACAACGTAGTTTACACAATGACCATCTCTAACGAAACAAAAGTAGGCGCATTAACAGCGGTTGCCATAGTTCTACTAATATTAGGTTTTAATTTTTTAAAAGGAAAAAATATTGGTAAAAAAACCAGGCATTATTTTGCTGTTTTTAACGATATACAAGGCTTAAATAATAGCAACCCGGTAGTTATTAACGGAAAGCTTGTTGGCAATATAAATAAAACAGATGGTGGAAAAGATATGCGGCGTATTGTGGTAGACATAAATATGACTGAAGAGGTAATTATACCAAATGATGCGGTGGCAGTTATCAGTAAATCATTATTAGGCACGGTAGAACTGGTTATTCGTTTAGGAAACAGTAACATTCCTCTTAATAATAATGATACTTTAAAAACAATTATAACTGGTGATATTGTTGGTGATGCAATGAAAAAATTAGATCCGGTATTGTTTCAGGTTACCAGTGCTGTTAAAACATTAGATACCTTGTTAAGTACAGTCAACAATGTATTTGATCCTAACACCAAAAATAATATAAAGGGCATGTTAAGTAATTTAAACGCCACTACTGCCAGTCTTGCTGTATCATCTGCCTCGTTACAAGGATTATTAAATGCCCAGACAGGTGCTTTATCAAAAACTTTAGAAAATGTTAGTGCCTTTACCGGTGCCTTAAAAAATAATAGCGAAAAAGTAGACCAAACCATGAGCAATCTGGTAAGTACTACCGACAAATTATCTAAGCTTGATTTTACAAAAACATTAAATTCCTTAAACGGAACTATTGGCAACCTGCAAACAGCAATAGGCAAAATAACCAGCAATGACGGAACGCTTGGTTTATTAATAAATGACACCAAATTATATAATAACCTAAATGCTACCAGTAATAAAATAAATGTATTACTGGATGATGTTAGAACGCACCCTAAACGATATGTGAGCATTTCAGTTTTTGGCAGAAGAGATAAAAATGGCCCTTTATTAATTCCATTGGCTGATACAGTTAATGCTCCCTATTTACCCACTAAAGGTTTACTAAAATAATTACTTCTAAATAATGCCAGAACCTTCGACAGATTATTTTTTTTTGTTAATATAATAATTATAATTGGCAGTTAAGTAAAAACTGTACAATTCCTTTTAATTAATTAGCAAAGCAGCCTTTTTGCCGGTAAAGTGGTAAATCGTTGAAAATATTTTTATTCTATTCGTAATATTTTTAATTCGATTTTGAATTACTTAAACATAAATGAAAAATATTTTAATGCTATACCTAAAGCCATCAAGAAACAATACATAATATTATTAGGCAAATAGCAATTTTGTTTTTTAGCGTATGTAAAACCTTTTTACAATGGTTTACATTTTTAAAATAGCCAGGGTATTTGCTGTTTTCTAACTCTATATGGCAGCATTAAAACCATTGAATTATTTTTAAAAATTTTAAATAAATCAGCCTTTAATTTGCAACTAAATTGATCTTCACACAAAGCCAAAGCATTTTAGCAATACAAGATTTATTATTTAAATTATTATTTATAAAATTTTGTGATGGCGTTTATAAATAATAGTAGAAATTGCAGCAGGCTAAAACTCTAAGCATTGAAATTAATAATTACCAAAACTTTTTTTTTAATAAGTATACTTTTTTTTACTGCAATTTTTTCTGCAAAAGCGCAAATAATTCCCGCACCTGCCCCATCAGGAGCAGATACTGTAAGAAGCATTCAAATTATACAGGGAAACAGTCTGCGCAACAAAACCGTTGACTCTGTTACCAGTTTGCGTACCATTGCCGGTAATGTAATTTTAAAAGAGGGACAAACACTTTTTTATTGCGATAGTGCTACAATAAATAGTGCTACCAATGTAATGGAAGCCTTTGGCAACGTGCATATAAATCAGAATGACAGTATAAACACCTACTCGCAATATTTAAAATATGTAGGGGCAGACAGGATGGCATTTCTTAGAAAAGATGTTAGGTTAACCGATAAAAAGGGAACTCTTTTTACGCAGGAACTTCAATACGATTTAAAATCAAGCGTTGGCAATTATACTACCGGAGGCAGGGTTGTTAATGGTAAAACCGTACTAACAAGTGAAAACGGTACTTATTACGGAACTACAAAAGATGTTTATTTTAAAAATAATGTACATCTTACAGATCCGAAGTATGATATTGTAAGTGATAGTTTATTATACAATACACAAACCCAGCTTACTACTTTTATTACAGCAACTAAAATAAAAAGCAAAAATGGAGGCAATATTTTTACAACGAACGGCACGTATAATTTAGCAACCGGACAAGCTTTTTTTGGCAAGCGTACAATTATTAAAGACAGTACCAGAACTTATGTTGCAAACGAAAGTGCATACGATGAAAAGACCCATATTGCGCAACTTGAAGGAAATGCCATTATAAAAGACAGCGTTAACGGCTATACAATTTTAGGAGGTCAGATATTTACCAATGAATTAACCGGTTCTTTTTTAGCAAGCAGAAAACCACTGCTTATTTTTAAAGGAGAAGGAAAAGACAGTACATTTATTACGGCTGATACTTTGTTTTCGGCTGTTGAAAAATTTGATAGTCTGGGTAATAAAATTATAATTAAAGACACTTTAAAAGCTACAACAGTTATTAATGTAAAAGATTCGGCAAACCATGCCGTGCAATCGTTAACAGCAGCCAAACCACAGCAAAGTATCGCCGGTATTAATTGGATAATGCCGTTAGTTATACCAAAAACCGACAGCAATTTCAGGTATGTAATTGAAACTGATCCACGGTCGCGGGAAGATGATTATATAAATAATTCGGAAGAAGATAAATTAACAAGAAAAGCTGATGCAACAATTGCCGCCATCAGAGATAAGGAACCATTAAGAATACGCATACCAATGGACCCTGCATTATTAAGAGCTGCATCATTTAAAAGACCGGCCGACAGTCTATTTATAGGGTTGGCACAAAAAGATACGCTTCATTTAAAAAATGTTGCCAGCAAAGATTCTACTAAAAAAAATAGTATAACCCGCATACCTAAAGACAGTACTGTGAGGTATTTCGAGGCTTTTCATCATGTAAAAATTTACAATGATTCTGTACAGGCAGTTTGCGATAGTTTATTTTATTCATCAGAAGATTCTGTATTCAGGTTGTACCAGAAGCCGCTTTTATTTAACAATAAATCTCAGGTTGCCGGAGACACCATTTATTTATTTACTCAAAATAAAAAAGCCAAAAGAATGTATGTGTTTGAAAACAGCATTCTTATAAACGAAGCCAACCCATTAATGTATAACCAAATGGGAGGCCGCACAATAAATGGTTTTTTAAAAGATGGTATAATGGATTATATGCGGGTTAAGGGATCACCGGCCGAAAGTATTTTTTACCCGCAGGATAATGACAGTGCTTATATTGGAATGAACAGAAGTAAAGGAGATGTGATAGATGTTTATTTTGAAAAGCAAACTGTACACCGCATAAAATTTATTAATGATGTAGATGGCACGCTATATCCCATGCGCCAACGACCCGAAGACCAGAAATATCTTAAAAATTTTAAGTGGTGGGAAAGCAGAAGACCTAAAAGTAAATTCGAAATGTTCGAATAAAAAAAATTTTGATCAGGCGTTTAAATAAAAAAAATTGCTTCTTAAATATCCAAATTTTAAAAAATTACAGCATTAAATATTAAGCTTAATTTTTTAATTCAAAGCATTTAATTGTAACATATATTTAAAATATGGAAACCAATTTTTGCCGGATTATATATATATATATCAATGTCGTTAAATTAAGCAAAATACAAGTAGCGGGTGGAGAC
>ENA-OBIO01001004-OBIO01001004.1-metagenomes-genome-assembly--contig:-NODE-1004-length-12371-cov-2.71492_pt1 | contig 12371 bp, 10 predicted proteins | sample MGYA00153383_OBIO01 | MGnify analysis MGYA00153383 | reverse complement strand
GACGGTATAAAATAGTGCCCACCTCTGCAGCAGAATTAATATGTAGACCAAAAATCACATCAACTTTAGGGTTTTCAAGTACCCCTTGTTTGACCATTTCTTCAGCTCCACCTTTTTCACCAACTGGAGTTCCTTCTTCTGCCGGCTGAAATATAAATTTAACTGTACCATGAATATCCTTTCTCATTGACGATAAAACTTCAGCCACGCCCATCAGAATTGCCATATGAGAATCATGACCACAGGCATGCATGACACCAACTTGCTGACCATTATACATCGTCTTTACCTTTGAGGCAAAAGGCACAGGTGTACGCTCTACTACTGGTAACCCATCCATATCTGCACGCAGGGCAACTACAGGACCAGGAAAGCCCCCCTTAAGAACGCCAACGACACCTGTTTTAGCCACATGCTCGGTAACAACAATACCCAATGATTTTAGATATCTGGCAATAATTTCTCCTGTTCGAACCTCACTATTACCGAGTTCAGGGTGCTCATGAAAATCACGTCTCCAGGCCACAACTTTACTTTGTATAGCATCGGCCTTCGTACTTACTGTTGCTCTTAAATCAGGCTGCTGGGCAAAGGCAGAAAAAGAAATTGACCCCAGAAATAACAGGTAAAATACGTTGTTCATAAAATAATGGATTCTTAAATACGTGGATGCTAACCTAAGCAAACAAAATCGCATTACAGAACTAGTATCCTGCATTCATTCAGAATCTGGAAACCAATCAGAAATTACCTGGTTCTTTTTACACCTGTTTATACCCCTTAAAATGGGTAAGATTAAGATTCCGTGAAAACTATTTTTTAGGAGGCAAAGGTGCCTGTTCACTCATGATATAATAACCCATTGTCGCACAATCACAGTCTAGATCAGGTTCAATTTTCAACTTTGAGGTAAAGTATTTATAAAAATCTATCCGTCCCCTGGCTTTTGAAGCAGCATCTGCAGTACGTCCGGTACCGCATTCAACACCACCATTAACGATATTAATTACCATTCCAAAACCAGGCTTACGGTTAAGTGCCGCATCTTCAGCTGAAGGCTGCCACGCTCCAGTGATAACCTCATGACAGGAAGGCTTATTATTTTGTTTACGCATCCAAAACCAAATAGCAGATTCAAATACTACCACTGGATCTTCACTAAGCAATTCAGGCTTTTCTACCAGTGGCAAATCTAAATCTTTACCTGCTTCACCATAGTTATACAGGTAAGAGATTTGTAAAGCCCCACGCCCATAATAGTTCTTTCCTGTGACTGGCAGATAGGCGGATCTACCAGGACTATTATATACCGGACAATTACCTGTTATGCAAGCCTGCTCTTCAACAAACACCAAACCCCAGCTTAGTGGGCCTCCTGGGGCTTCTGCCCAGCCCCCTGTTGTTTCCTGAGCAATAACAGCCAGAAACGCAGCGAGCTCATTTTTTCGGATTTTAAGATCACCCTCAGCCAGAAATAATGGAAATTTAGCCGCTGCCTCTTTTAATCCCTTATACGTATAAACCTTATTACGGTGGGGAAAAAAGAGATTAAATTGATTGGCAGTAAGCACGGGCTTAAGATTATCTTCTGTTGAAATTTTATTACACCCCAAAATCAGGCAGAATGGAAAAGCAATTAGAATTACCAGAAGAACTCTTTTCATGCAGTATTAACTTAGTTCGTAAGTTAATATTTTATGCAGGCTTTGGTAAATTTGAATTGTGTTGTAATGAAAAAAATATGCCCCCATCTGGATCTCAAAACCATGTGAAAGCCTTTGTCATGAGAAGCATGGCCTGTTTGAACAGTGGTTTGAGACATAGGTTTTAAAGTAGTGATTTGATCAGCGCCTCTGTCGTAAGGCCCTCAGCCTCAGCTCGGTAATTACGAACCAGGCGATGACGCAGCACAGGAATAGCAACAGCCTGAACATCTTCAATATCAGGAGCGTATTTACCAGCAAGAACGGCATGGCATTTAGCACCCAGAATAAGATACTGGGACGCACGGGGTCCTGCACCCCAACTTATGAATGAATTAACCTGAGAAGTCGCAAACTGATTATTGGGTCTGGTTTTACTTACCAGTTTAACAGCATATTCAAGTACGTTATCAGTAACAGGAATCTTTCTGATAAGTAGCTGAAATTCTTCAATTTCTTTAGCACTCAACATTTTAGTTAACACAACCTTTCCTGCAGAAGTCGTATTTTTGACCACCTGTAATTCTTCCTGAAATGAAGGATAGTCAAGTAAAATATGAAACATGAACCTGTCTAGCTGTGCTTCAGGTAAAGGATAAGTTCCTTCCTGTTCAATCGGGTTTTGAGTGGCAAGCACAAAAAACGGATTGGGTAATGCATTATTAACACCTGCAACAGTTACCGTTCTCTCCTGCATGGCTTCAAGCAATGCTGCCTGTGTTTTTGGAGGCGTACGGTTAATTTCATCAGCAAGCACAATATTGGCAAAAACTGGTCCTTTGATAAATTTGAACTTACGGTCTTCACCTAAAATCTCTGAGCCCGTTATATCTGAAGGCATCAAATCAGGAGTAAACTGTATTCTGTTGAAATTTAAATCAAGCACCTGTGATATTGTCTGCACGAGTAGCGTTTTTGCAAGCCCGGGAACCCCTACCAGCAGACAATGCCCACCAGAAAAGATAGATATCAGTACAAGCTTTATTACTTCCTCCTGACCAAAAATGACTTTGGCTAATTCTTTACAGATATCCTGATAAGATTTAGACAGTCTGTCTACTGATTCAACATCAAGATTTGAGGAAGCCTGCATTTTACAACCTGTTTGCTTTTTTAACCCATGATTTCATGTCCTTACATTGAAGGTATTCAGCATCAATTTTAATATAGGTAACCAGTTTCTTGCGTTCAACCCAGTCAGAAAAAGTTTTACCCTGCTTGGCTTGTAAGGCAAAAGCTTGAATACGTGCATAATCCTGAACCAAATCTGCTTTATGGGGTGAAGTCTTAGATGCAAGGTTAACAAGCCTGAAGCCTTTTTTATTACCCTCAGCCTGACTATATTCAAGTGCAGGAGTAACATCACCTGCTTTCATGGTATCAACTACTGAGAAAATTGTAGGTTTTGTATGAATTACCTGTTCGATCTGATCAAGAGGCAGGGCTGTAGGATAAATCATCCCTGCATTACCTTTTGACTGATCATCATCAGAAAATAGAACAGCACCCTGGGCAAAATTGATTCGTTTTGATTTTATCTGTTTATAAGCTGAATCAAGTAGTATTTTAGCCGAGTCAAGATCTGACTGACTTACTTCAGGAATAATCAGAATATGCCTGGCATGAATTTGATTTCCTCTACGTTCTAAAACCTGTATCAGGTGATAACCAAATTCAGTTTCGACAGGCATTGATAACTCTCCTGGCTTAAGTCTATAAGCAACAGCTTCGAATTCTTTGGCAAAGGTTCCTCTCAAAGCAAATCCAAGATCCCCTTCTTTACTCGACGACCCGGGATCCTGAGAATATAATAAGGCAATAGTTTCAAATTTCTTGCCATGTTTTATTTGTTCGCGAAGATCTACAAGCTTGTCTCTTGCTGTCTGTTTTTCTTTGGCGCTAGGTTTGGGTGTTTTAATAATTTGAGCGACAACTACTTCAGTACCTATCAGCGGAATACTATCTTTCGATGAATTGTAAAACTTTGTGACATCAGCAGGTGATACAGTTACTTTTTCTACCAGTTTACCACGCATTTTCTGAGACAGCTTATTGGCATGTACATCTGGCCTTACTTCTTCTTTATATTCGAGTAAGCTTTTTCCAAGTACAGCCTCCATTTTTTCCTGGTCACCGCCGTAATAATTTTTCATCATTACGTTGAAACGCTGATTCATATCATTATCAACGTCAGCTTCATCAACCGTTACACTATCAATGGCGGCCTGTATCAGGAGAAGTTTCTTGGTCATCAAATCAGAAAGCAGCAGGCACTTGGCGTTTGGATTTTTTAGTATTTCAGGATTTTCCTGTCCCTCATTAATCAGCTGCTTCTGAATATCTGATTCTAGAATCTCTTTGTCACCTACTACAGCGACGACCTTATCGGCAGAAATTGTTTTTTGAGAAAAGGCTGGCTGTATACAGGCCAGAAACAGAATAAAAAAGGTGATTCTTTTAATCATACGATGTACATTAGCCCAAAAGCGGTTAACTAAACCGGCAATAAAGTGCTTTATCTGGCGAAGATACATAAAATCATAAACGTGCGCATATACAGTTAATTATAGTGCTGCAAAACTAATCAGAGCTCATGGAGAAACTAATAATACCGACATTCGATCTACCTGTTTCTGGTCTGATGACTGAAGAATTATTCTACCTTAAAAATGATAAGTTACTGTCATACAATGAAATAAATATAGAAAATGTCATAAAAGAACCAATAACAGTAATGGATAAAGACGTTCCCGTTGAAACTGTTAATTTTAAAAAAATGCAAACAAAAGGTTTCTATAAGAAGCCTTTATTGTTTCTTTCTACTGGTGGTCAGAACCCTCATAACGAATCAGCGTATAATTTGCTGGCAAATATCCTGAAAGCATTAAATCTTACGTTTGATGATATTGCTCTTCTTGAAATTACGGGCAGCCAATCATTACCTCTTGAATTACTGATCAATGAATACAGGCCAAAGCTTGTTATTTCTTTTGGTGCAGAATCAACCCTAGACGTCTGGCCTCAAGGTTCTATACTAAATATTCCGGCTAAGCATGATCAGGTTCTTTATTTTAAAGCTGTCAGCCTGAAAGAATTGGAAGACGATAAAGCAAGCAGAGCCGCACTTTGGAACAGTTTGAAGATTTTATTTAAAATTCAATAACCTCACTATGTACGAATCTGTACCGACACATTCCCCACTGATATTTGCCACACATAATAATCATAAACTTGAAGAGGTTAGCCAGATGATCGGTTCTGTCATTAAATTACAGTCGTTGACAGACATAGGTATACATGATGAAATAGAAGAAAATGGAATTTCTTTTGAAGAAAATGCACTGATCAAGTCAAGATTCATCTATGAACAGACTGGAAAAAACTGCTTTTCAGATGATAGCGGCTTAGAAATCGACGCATTATCCGGGGCACCAGGCATTTTCTCTGCCAGGTATAGTGGATCACGTGATATGAATCAAAACCTTGAGTTAGTTTTGCATAATATGACTGGCCAGTCTATCCGAACAGCTCGCTTTGTCTGTGTTATCTGTTTGATTACAAATGGTCAGGTACTTTATTTCACTGGTAAAATTGAAGGAGTAATATTGCATGAACCCCAGGGTAAGGCCGGTTTTGGTTATGATCCGATCTTCAGGCCTGAAGGGCATGCTTTGAGTTTTGCAGAAATGGATACGGGCTTAAAGAATAAAATCAGTCATAGGGCACTTGCCATTCAATCATTAAATACTTACTTGAGAAAATAGTACTTACTTGGGGCTTGGGTGGGTAAGCGTATCACCAACACCAGTACGCGACAAAGTTGAATCTGCAGGAGGTACAAATTGATTATTTCTCCTGGTTTTATCTAACGGTAGTTCAGGAGAAACTGGCTTGGTGAGTAAACCAGTATCCCGTTTTAAGAGAACACCCTTTGCTGGCTTTGCTCCTTTTTTCACCTTTGGTTTTGGAATATCCAGTATATTTTCAGAATAATCATCATCTAAAGCCCCGGTTGCAGATTTTTTATTGACAATAGAATCTTCCTTAATAACTTCTGGTTTGGGTTTTAAAAACAGATCTGCTTTTGAACGCGGCCTTTCACTTTCACGCCAGTAAAAACCTTTTAGTCTCTCACTACCAGGATCTATTTTTTTTAATGGAAAGAAATGCCCTTCCGGTTCATCAACAGCAGTAAAAGATTCAGCCTTATTTTCTTTAAACCGCATTAAAAAGTAACTTCCGATCTCAGAATTCAGACCGCTGATCGTACTCTTTATTTTATGAGTGACACTATCCTTCTTATCATCTGTAGCATAATACAAACTTTTACCATTGCCTTCAACCCGCATTCTTTCAAGATGGTTATTATTGAATTTGCCAAACATGTCACGGCCACTGATTTGATTAAACCGCTCCTTATTTATCAGGCTGTCAACTCTGCTGATGATAAAAGAAGAGTGAATAATTATTAGGCTATCAAGCTTTTTGTCTTTTAAGCGTATAGAAATCGTATCGCCAGTCATTTGTGCACCCTCAGTCCACAATGCTGGTTTCTTGAAACAACGAATGGTCGAGTCAATATAGGTGTATACGAGTGAATCTGCTGCTGCCTGAAAATCTGATTTAAACAGTTTTGCATGATGATAGGCAAACACTACCCTGAAATGGGTAGTATCAGCGAAAGTAAATGGTTTGTATAGCTCTTTTTTGAGAGCCCTGCCAGTGAAGGCAAGCAAATCTGGTATCTGATAATCTCCTTTTAATGAAGCCAGTTTCTTTTTAAGAGAATCAAGTTGCCTGACACTTATTTTAACCGGCATATTCACAGGTGTATCTATAACTCTGACTGTCAATGACTTTTTACCAAAAAGCCGGCTAAAAAAGCTCTTCCTGCCAGGCTTCAACGTAAATTGCCGGGTATCTGTTTGATCTTTTAAGTTGGTAACTTTACTTGTATCAGGTGAGTTGACACCGACAGGGGAATTAGTTAAAACAGGACTACTTTTTTCTGCGGCAACAGTACCTGTCTTTAATTTTGTTGTTGATTTTCTGGTGGCTATTGCATTTGAAAGCCCTGTTAGTTGATCCCCGGATTTTAGATTCCCTGTCACAGGCAATAGTGCTGACTTATCTTTTAGCGGTTTAATTGCCGTATTCTTTAATTTCAAACTGTCTTCAATAACTGCAGTTTTGATTCTTGCAACAAGCTGATCTGCCACCCGGCCAAGACTATCATGCGCAAAAGGTCTGTTCCTTACTTTTAACGGAATACGAGGCGCCAGATGCGGCCTGGCTTTTTCACCCGTAAGTGAAAGAGTCATCAGCGTATCGGCTGTGAGAAAAGTTGAATCTACTCTCTCTTTTAAAACTTTCGGAGCTCTGACAATTGCCTGATTCTTTTTTATGCTCAGATCTGGAATCGGTGCATGTGAGGGGTTAGCTCCTGGCTGCCCTGCTGAAATTTCTTCTGAATGTCCGGCAAGTATTTCTGCATAGGTAGGAGTACGTTCTTTTACTGGCCTAATTTTACCCTTAACCCCTGGCTTAAGAGAATCAACAGTCTTTGAGGTTTGTTTAAGCGTATCGGATGCTGTTGTTAAAAATATGAACAATGGTTTATGAGTAACGTAGGTCTGTTCATTCACCTTATTGTACTGTGCGATACCTCCTCTTATAATACCATTATCAGTTGAGTCTGTAAAAACTACATGACCGATAGCCCGGCCAAATCCCGAGCGTTTATCGTAGTACAAACTGTCACCCACCAATTTTTTACTTCCATTCAGATAATAAGCATGCTGTCTGAAATTTGCCTGATCATTGGCTGTATTATATTGCCCGTTTTCACAGTATATAAAATCATCGCGGCTTTGAATTTTTGTAGGACCGAAGAAGTAGGCAATTCTGGTATTCGTATTATATTGCAAGGTATCAGACTTAATCGTTGTCTGAGGAGTTAAAATAGAAACATCTGTTTTAAAGTAACAGATCTTTGTATTTTCATAGTAGTATCCGGTGCGGCTAACCAGTATATTATCTTTATTTATAATTTTCCCTCCGTCAAAATAGGTTCCAACCTTTGTGCCCAGATCGTAATTCAACCGGTCAGTAGTAAGCACACCCTGCTTGTCAGTCATCACGCAATGATCAAACATCTCGGCTTTTTGGGTACCCCCATCATAAAATAATTTATCACCTGTAATGGTGACTGTATCTGCCTGATGAATAACCACATGACCAAATGCTTCAAGTCTGTTTTCATTTGTATAAAGCCTCGAGCTGTCTGCCGTCATATTAGCGTTACCCTGAGAAAAAACAGCCCGATCTTTAAAGTATGTAATGGTTTTACCGTCTTTAGTTACCACAAATGCGTCTAGTTTTCCGTCAGGGCGGGCAGCCGCAACCTTGATAGGCACACCATGAGAAGGTACTAGAAGAGGTTTTGGTGCTGTCTGAGGACTGGCAGTTTTAAGCGTTTGTGCGAATACTGAAAACCCTGAAGCAATAAAACTGCTAATCACTACGAATTGAATAAATATGCTTTTTGACAACCTCATTTTAATTAACAGCCCAATTTTATGCTTAAAAGCGGTTTAATTCTTATTAATCCTGTTTAAAATCAAGTTACATTAACCTATTCGTCAAAGGTAATTTTGAGACTGAGAAATTAGGTAATCCAGATTAAAAAAAACAGATCTTATATTTACGAATAAATAAGATTGATTTAATGACCACCGATATTTTTTTAGCCCGTTTAAAATCATTTATAGAAGGTGAGGATCTTTTTGAGCCTCATCAGCTGGTGATACTTGCTGTAAGTGGGGGTAGAGATTCTATGCTTCTGGCCTGGGCATTTAGTAAACTGGGCTATAACTTTCAGATCGCCCATTGCAATTTCCAACTTCGGGGTGAAGAATCAACTTTAGATGAAGAACTTGTTAGAAATACGGCACATAATTATGGTGTTAAATTTCACCTTAAACATTTTAATACTGATGATTTTGCCAGGGCTAATCATATTTCAACTCAAATGGCTGCAAGAGAACTTCGCTATGCCTGGTTTGAAGAGATTCGCATTCTGGAACAAAATGCCATGATCGGTCTTGCTCAACATGCAGGTGATCTCAGTGAAACGATATTAATCAACCTGATCAGAGGTACTGGTATTGCAGGTATGCATGGTATTTTAGCCAGGCGTGAGTTTCTGATCAGGCCAATGCTTTTTCTAAACAGGGATGAGATCGATATATTAATTGCTCAGAATACTATTCAGTACAGGGAAGATGCTTCTAATAATTTAACAAATTACCTGCGTAATAAGCTCAGAATAAAGGTAATGCCGGTTTTAAGAGAAATTAATCCATCAATTGAACAAACATTTATTGAAAATGCGTTAAGAATGGCAAGCGTTGAGCGATTATACCAGCAACAGATATCAACTATAAAATCAGAATTACTTCAAGATTTACCAGATGGAAGTATACAGATTTCTATTGAAAAGTTGGTAACACTGAAAGCCGACGCCAGGTTTGTATTATACGAAATATTGAAATTTTATGGCTTTACTGATGCTGTAACGGTACAAATCATCGCAGGTATGCGTAATCAGAGTGGAAAAATATTTCATTCGTTATCCCATACTGTTCTTAATAACAGAGCATATCTGTTACTTGAAAAACAGATTCAGGAAATACCAGGTTTTAACAATTCTCCGGATTTTAAGCGTTCGTTTAAAGTTCAATATCCTGCTTCTCTACTAAAAACCTATCCGTCAGATTACAAAATAGCGTATTTTGATGCTTCTTTTGCATGCCTCTCGAAATGCGTAACTGGCAGGAAGGTGATTTCTTTTACCCTTTGGGATTGAAGCATAAAAAGAAATTGAGTGACTTTTTCACAGACAATAAAGTAGCATTAACTGAAAAACGCCGGATACCTATCGTTTTACATAAAGGTGAAATAATCTGGATAGTTGGTTACCGTATTGACGAACGTTTTAAGGTAACTACAAAAACCAGTAAAATTCTTAAGCTCACCTATCTTGGTAAATTATCACCGCCGATATGATCAAACAAAAAAACCCGGGATTGACTTATTACAGTTATAATAACCTCTAATTAACCTAAATCAAATTTGAATTATGGAAAAGTACCTACTGATTGCCTTTATGCTTTTTGCCCCCGCGGCAAAGCAACCTACAAAACCTATTCTATGCTGTGGAAAAACTGCCACCGAACAGTTTGCTGCATTTGCTTCAGATCCGAATTTCGTAAAAATTCACGTTTTGCCAGCAAGTTTTAACTATGTAGCCGGAGCTGGAGCTGATATTCATTTTACAGCAACCGATGGAACACTTGCGCATGGTTATGAATTTAAGGCAGCTAAAAAAACTAATAATTATCTGCTCGTTATTCATGACTATTTGGGCTTGGGCGATTATGCGAAATATGAATCAGAAAAATATTTTAAAAGTCTTAAAGACGTTAACGTTATCGCCATTGACTTATACGATAATAAGACTACAACTAACCCTGACTCGGCAAGGAAATTGATGCAGGCAGTTACAACAGTGCGTGCTACTGCTATTATACAGGGTGCGATAAAAATGCTTGGCAAAAATGCACGAATCGGAACTATTGGCTGGTGCTTTGGTGGAGGATGGTCATTACAAACTGCATTGGCAGCAAAGCAGCAGACCGTTGCCTGCGTCGTTTTTTATGGTATGCCTGAGCAGGATGTAACCAAACTTAAAACCTTGCATTCAGATGTACTGGGTATCTTTGCCAATAAAGATAAATGGATCACACCAGCCGTTGTTACAGGTTTTGAGGAAAACATGAAAAAGGCAGGTAAAACACTGACAGTTAACAGTTATGATGCAGATCATGGTTTTGGAAACCCAAATGGGCCTACACACAATGATCTTGCAGCATCTGATGCTTACAGTAAAGCTGAAGCTTATCTGCATGCAAGATTTAAATAATTAATATGTTGCTATGACAATGAATGAATCAGAATCTTTTGATGTGATAATAATAGGGGCTGGTCCAATCGGTATGGCCTGTGGAATTGAATGTGACAAAAAAAATCTAAGCTATGTTATCATAGAAAAAGGTTGTCTGGTTAATTCCATTTATGATTACCCCCTGAACATGACTTTTTTTTCGACTTCTGAAAAGTTAGAAATTGGAGAAGTTCCATTCATGTCAATCAGTAGTAAGGCCAACAGGCCTGAAGCCCTTGAATATTACAGGAGGGTAGCTTTATTCTGGAAAATGAATATCAGGTTATATGAGCCAGTGAGCCATATCAGCAAAAGATCTGATCATTATGAAGTTGTCAGTAGCAAAGGAATTTACCGGTCAGAAAGTTTAATTATTGCTACCGGATTTTATGATATTCCCAACCGGCTGGGCATACCTGGTGAAGATTTACAAAAGGTAAAACATTATTATCAGGATGCCCATCCGTTCTTTGGTCAGAAACTTGCAGTAATTGGGTCTGCAAATTCTGCTGTAGACGTAGCGCTTGAATGCTACAGAAAAGGTGCGTCAGTTACTATGGTCATTAAAAATCATCAGTTTAATGATAATGTCAAATATTGGGTTAAGCCTGACATTGAAAACAGAATTAAAGAAGGTTCTATTAAGGCCTACTTTTCCTCAGAAATTACAGAGATAAATGATACTCATATTCTCGTTAAAACGCCTGATGGTATGATAGAACTAGAAAATGATTTCGTTATGGCTATGACAGGATATTTACCGGATTTTAATTTTTTAACCTCATTAGGCATAACATTCAGAGATGATTCATTTAATACGCCAACGTATAATGAACAGACCATGGAAACAAATCAGGAAAATGTTTATCTCGCTGGAGTAATTTGCGGGGGATTAAATACCAGAAAATGGTTTATTGAAAATTCCAGAGTACATGCAGCAGTTATCGCTACAAAAATCTGGGAAAAGATTAAAATGGGTGTAACCGAATAGACGTTTGAACCGTATAAATCAATAAAATAGCAATTAGTTAACATTATCTTAACATTAAAGATATATTATGTTAACTTTGACTTATACTGTTACTGGATCTTATACGATGAAGCACTTAAACAACCACTCCAGCCCAGCCATTTACCATACGTTAATAGGTCGGCTACTTTGCATCATGCTTTTCCTGATGTTTTCAACAATAAGTATTATGGTGATACTTTCTATCGCAAATAATATGCATTATGGTCAGTTGATAGGTATTTTAAATACGTTTCTAATCATTGAGTGCTTTTTAGTTATTGTCATGCTATTGAAATCATTTCTTAACGGCGATCTGAGATAAGCGTGATAATCTGCAATACGTATTTGAAATAAGCATATATATAATTAGCTCCGAAATCGTGAAATATTGATTTCGAGAGAGTTGCAGCTTGCAAAAGAAGAATTGGGTCTTGAAAATGCTTTATTAGAATAATCAAACCAGTTGAGCTTCGAAAAGTTCGAGCTGTTATAGTTAGTGAAATTAGTGGGATGTACTGGACTTGAACCAGCGACCCCTGCCTTGTCGAGGCAGTGCTCTAAACCAGCTGAGCTAACATCCCCTTTAAATATCAAAACTACATAAATAGACACTTCTTTTATTTATTTTTTATTATTTAGTGGCTGGCAAACC
>ENA-OBIO01001003-OBIO01001003.1-metagenomes-genome-assembly--contig:-NODE-1003-length-12384-cov-109.808_pt1 | contig 12384 bp, 8 predicted proteins | sample MGYA00153383_OBIO01 | MGnify analysis MGYA00153383 | reverse complement strand
ATTATATAATCCGAGCATTCCCTCATTTTCCCATCGATTTAACCAGTTATACATAGTCTTATAACTAAATTTAAAGATTTTTATCAGATTTTCATTTTTGACATTTTGTGAAACCAAAATCAAAAAATGTGCTCTTTGGCGCACTTGATGATGTCTGCTTTTGCGATAAATTCGGTTTAGCAATTTCAACGAAAGTGGATTGATATCTCGAAGTAAAAACATATAAAACCTATTTAAATACAACTTAATATTTTTAGTATATCATATTAGTTGTTTTGTGTAATTAATTTTGTTTGACTACTTATGTAGTGCGCGAAGGGTAACGTTACCAATCTTTAATTCGTCGCCCTCATTTAGTTGATGTAAATCAAATTGATAATCGTCACTTTTACCACCATATATGGGGGCATTTGTTCTGGCTTTTAGTTCGTGCGAACCTGATATAAAATCAGCATGAATGTGAGTCTCGATAATGTGGGTGATTCTTACACCTATTTCTCTGGCTCTTTGGATATAAATATCTACATCGCGGCGGGGGTCAAGCACTGCTACTACCCCTGCTTTATCGTCACCAATCAGATAGGATAAGTGGGCTAATCCTTCAACATTTATTTGCTCTAAAACTAATGCCATCGTGATTCCTCCATACAACAGTAATCAGCAAAAAGATTGTCAGGTTGGGCAAAAAGCTATTTACCCACAAACCTGACTTTCTTTAATTCTGGAAAAATTTAAACTGTTTTTGAGTGCTTAGAGACGTAACTCTCCAAGAATTGCTTCATATTTGGCTGAGAATCACAGTCAAAGCCAGCTTCGTTTGCCTTCTCAAACACTTGCTCTGCTGTCATCCCTTGCCGCGTCGCCACGTTCATAAATGCCATTGCACCTGCACGCATGGAACTTGCACAATGAATGAGAGCAGGTTTTGGTAGTTGATCGATTTGCGCTAAAACTTTATCCGTCAACTCGTCAGTCATCCCGTCTGGCTTGACTGGAATGTTGACATATTGTAATCCTGCAGCTTCTGCGTGTTGCTGCTCATCCTGCATGAAGCCTTCCTCATCAGGCGATCGCAAATTCAGTACAGACTTGTATCCCTCTGTAGCAGCTTGTTGCAACTGCTCTGGTTTCACCTGTCCGGCTACGGTTAGCTCCGAGTTGATCTTTTTAACGTTTTCCATTGGTATCTTGCACATTAGATTTGTTTACCATATTACTATGTGGTAATATTAAAATTAACTATATATAGTAAGATGTAATTTTTAGGTTTGTATGCTAAAGCCTTCTCCTCAAGCCCTTGCTCCCGTTGCTGAGTTTTTCAAAGTTCTATCTGAAGTGAGTCGGCTGCAAGTTTTGTGTTGTCTTAAGTCAGGAGCTAAAAATGTCACGGAAATTATCGAAGCGACGGGACTGGGACAGGCGAACGTTTCTAAGCATCTAAAGGTGCTAACCCAAGCAGGGATGGTGACTCGTCAGCCACAAGGAATCAGTGTTTTTTATGAAATTGCCCATCCGATTATCTTTGATTTGTGTGAACTGGTGTGCGATCGCTTAGCGATTCGTCTTGAGGAACAAACTCAACATTTAGAAGAACTTAAAAACTTTCGTGAGTTAACTTGACCTTGACATTGATGTCAATAGTCCTGTTGCAAAAGTCTCGATGCCACGACAGGAACCTGGTAAGAGCAACAAGGGCTTCAAAGCTAGCGCCCGGTCAAAGGGCTAAAAATATGTTGTAGAAAGAAGGAAGCTGCACCCAATAAACTCAGCTTAGAAGATCAGGTCTTTTTGACACCGGAATAGCTGGACTTTATAATTATGAACTCAATCAAGTTCAAAAGATTCATAATTTTTGGATCGGGCATTTTGAGTCATCCTGTCATTACTTGGGCAAATCAATAAAATAAATTCTACCAGCGCACAAATTAAGAGCTTAACTTACCCCTTGCCGACTGTGGCCTAACCTGAGTATGATTCTGTTTGAATCCGCAACCAAAATCCTACCCAAGGTTTCAGCTTATGCCGTTCATGCCCTTCAATTTCCTGTTCCTATGGCTGGTGGGACTGCTGTCGATCGGCTCGGCGTACTTGGCGGAGGTATATACATTGTCTATGAATATTACATCGGCGAACTTGTAGGGATTTCCTACTTAGTCAGCGGAGTGTTGATGCTTCTTTGGTCTGTTGGCGGCCGCTTTATCAGTTTGCCATTGTTCCGCCGCCCCGGTGCTGACGAACCGAAGCCGACGCGGACGGGTACGGTGCAGCGGGTAGAGAGGCCTGATGGCACTATTTTACAAGTAGAATTCTACGGCCCAGAGGATGGACAGCCGATTATTCTCTCGCACGGTTGGGGGCCGAACAGTATGGTTTGGTATTACGCGAAACGGCAACTAAGCGATCGCTTCCGAGTGATTGTTTGGGATCTTCCAGGTCTCGGAAAATCCACTCGACCAAAAAACAGCGACTACTCCCTAGAAAAATTTGCCCGCGATCTCGAAGCCGTCATTGCCATAGTAGGAAATAAACCTGTTATCCTACTTGGACACAGCATAGGCGGCATGATTTCTCTAACATTCAGTCGGCTTTTTCCAGAACTTCTCGGTAGTCGAGTAGCTGGTTTAATTCTGGTAGATACCACTTATACTAATCCCGTCAATACCGCTATTTTTAGCGGTTTATTACGCGCTTTGTAGAAGCCGCTGCTGGAACCTATCCTCTACCTCACCGCAGCTCTTGAACCCATTATGTGGGCAATGACTTGGCTGAGCTATCTCAATGGTTCACTGCACATCAGTGTAGAATTATCAGGATTTAAAGGCACTGAAACCTGCGGTCAATTAGAGTTCTCAGCTTTTTTATCAGCCTTGGGTTCTCCCGGCGTTCTTGCTCGCGGCACACTGGGAATGTTCAAATATGATGAAACAAAAACTTTGCGCTCAATTGACATTCCAGTATTGGTGATATGCGGCGATTCAGATATAGCAACTACCCCCCCAGCTAGCCTGCGAATGAAAGCAGAATTACCTCAAGCAGAGCTAGTTACTATACAGAAAGGAGGACACATGGCATTAATCGAGCATAACCAGCAGTTTGCAGAAGCTGTCAGGGCATTCTGCACTCAAATTTCCTAACTAAAAATGTGAGTTAAAATCCTGTAGGTTCTGACTGTGGCGGTCTTAAAATTCCACATCTTCTCGCTCATTTTCGTTGGTTCTGGGAGTATCCAAACCTTTCGCGGCCCAGCGCATTGTTTCAATGTATTTTGCCAGACTCGCCACAGTCGGGGCCTCAAACAAATTGCTAACAGGTAATTCAACTTGCAAAGCGTCTCGGATGCGAGAAATTAACTGCGTTGCTAGCAGAGAATGCCCGCCTAGTTCAAAGAAATTATCGTAGATACTAACCTGCTGTTTTCCCAAAACTTTAGCCCAAATTTTCCCGAGGATCTCTTCGAGCTCTGTCCTAGGCGCTACATAATTTTCTGTTATATCCTCGCTGTCTGTATCTATTTTTGGCAAGGCGCGGCGGTCTACTTTGCCATTAGGCGTCAGTGGCATATTCTCCAACACTGCATAAGTTGCAGGAACCATATATCCCGGTAACTTTTCTTTCAAAAATTGGCGCAAGTCACTTGATTTTAGATTGTTAATTTCTAATTTTTTATTAATGCCGTCAGCAATAATATAAGCTACCAAATGTTTATCGTCGGGGATGTCTTCGCTCACAATTACTATTGCTTCGCGCACTTGTGGATGCTGGCACAAAGCTGCTTCAATTTCTCTCAATTCGATGCGGTAGCCGCGAATTTTTACTTGGTCGTCAACGCGACCTAAAAATTCAATGTTACCGTCAGCCAGATAGCGACCTAAATCACCTGTTTTATAAAGGCGGGAACTAGGTTTATTACTAAAAGGATTGGGAATGAATGCAGCAGCAGTTAAATCAGACTGGTTGAGGTAGCCTTTCGCGAGTCCGTCACCGCCGAGGTACAATTGACCCATAACACCGATCGCCACTGGCTGCAAATCCGCATCCAGGAGATAAATCTGCGTGTTGGCGATCGGGCGACCGATGGGGATAGATGTTGCGGTTTCGGGTACGTCTTGCACGCAATAATAAGCGGAAAATGTGGTATTTTCTGTAGGCCCGTAAACGTGAATTAATTGAGTGCTTTGCCTTTGTTTGATAATCTTTTTAACCCATCTCATATCGACCGCTTCTCCGCCAAACAGCAAGCAGCGCAGCGAATCAAAAGCTTGCGGTAAAACTCTAGCAATTTGTTGAAATAAGGCAGTTGTTAAAAACAAAACGGTGATGCCTTGTTGGCGCAGTTCTAAGGCTAAATCGTGAGGCGAAAGGGTAATATTTGTGCTAATTCCCGCGAGTTGAGCGCCGTTAAGCAAGGCTCCCCAAATCTCGAATGTGGCTGCATCGAATGAAGCGTTTGATGCTTGGGCAATTTTATCACCCGGTTCTATTTTTATATAATTTGTGTTGAGTACCAGCCGATTTACTGCTTTGTGGGTGACAGCAACTCCCTTGGGTTTTCCGGTGGAGCCAGATGTGTAAATGACGTAAGCTAGGTTGTCTGCTGTTGCGGTGTTGGCGGGATTTTCGGCGCTTTCTTTGGCTATGTGTTCCCAGTCGCGATCGAAGTTAATCACTGAGTTTGAGAAGTCTCGGAAATTCTCAATCAATTTATCTTGAATTAGCAAGACTTTAACTTGAGCATCTTCCAGCATCAAGTTTAGCCGATCGCGCGGATAGCTTGGATCTAACGGTAGGTAGGCTCCTCCCGCTTTCAGTATAGCCAACATCCCGACAATTAGGTCGATCGAGCGCTCTGCACAAAGCCCCACTAAAACCTCCGCCCCCACGCCCAGTTTTTGTAGGTAGCGCGCCAGTTGGTTGGCTTTGCTGTTGAGTTCTCTGTAAGTCAGGTGCTGGCTGTCAAAAGTTAGGGCGAGATTCTCTTGATTCTGCTGGGCCCGCTCTTCAAATAACTGATGAATGCACTTATTTTGAGGATAATCTGTCCGAGTATCGTTCCATTCTTTGAATAATTGATGCACTTCATCCTCGCCCAATAAAGGTAAATTAGCAATTCCTTGTTCGGGATCGGCTACAATGCTTTCCAGCAGCGTTTTAAAATGCCTCAGCATTCGGGCGATCGTCACTTCATCAAATAAATCCGTATTGTACACAGCTACGCCTCGGAGCCCTTCCGAATCTTCCCATTGTTCGCCGTATCTGCTCCTAAACTTATCCGCAGCTTCCCACAAATGCAGCTCTAAATCAAAGCGCGTTGTTTGCGTCTCCAAATGAAAAGAACTCAACTTTAATTCTGGTAATTCTAGCTCGTCCATCGGCCCATTTTGCAGCCCGAATACTACCTGAAACAGCGGGTGGCGATTCAACGATCGCTCAGGGTGCAATTCTTCGACGAGCTTCTCAAAAGGCAAATCTTGGTGAGCGTAAGCTCCCAGGGTTACTTCCCGCACCCGGCCCAAAAAATCTCGAAATGTCGGGTTTCCCGAGCAGTCTGTTCGCAGCACTAAAGTATTGACAAAAAAACCGATTAATGCTTCGATTTCACTGCGGTTGCGATTGGCGATCGGCGAACCGACAACAATATCTGCTTGCTGCGAGTAACGGTAAAGCAAAGTTTGAAATGCGGCCAGGACTGTCATAAATAAAGTCGCTCCTTCTCGCTGGGAGAGTGCGAGAAGTGCCTCCTTCAGTTGTTTCGGCAGTTCTAAATATTGAGTTTTTCCCCGATAATTTTGCATAGGTGGTGCGGGGCGATCGATCGGCAAATTTAACACAGAAATCCCGTGCAATTGCTGCCGCCAATAAGCTAGCTGAGTTTCTAATACTTCACCTTGCAGCCATTCGCGCTGCCATTCGGCAAAGTCGGCATATTGAAGTGATAATTCTGGCAGGGGAGATAGCTGTTGATTTATCAAAGCTGTGTAGATAGCTTCTAGTTCTCGAATTAGCACGCCGATCGACCAATCATCGGAGGCTATGTGGTGCATATTTAGCAAGAGAATATGCTCAGTATCTGTCAGCCGCAGGATGGTGACTCGCATCAGCGGCCCGGTGGATAAATTGAAAGGGCGAAGAGATTCGGCGGCGGTGATTTTTTTTGCTTCTATTTGCCGTTGTTCGGGCGGCAAATGTTGCAGTTCTAATAGTTTTAAATTGCTCTTGAAAGCGGGAGAGATGATCTGCACTGGTTGGCCTGATACCGCTGCAAAAGTAGTTCGCAAAGTTTCGTGGCGCTGCACTATTTCGTTGAAGCTTTGCTCTAATGCTGGTAAGTTGAGGGAACCAGTTAAGCGCAGTGCTGTTACTACGTTGTAGAAAGGGTTGGACGGTGAGAATTGGTCGAGAAACCACAAGCGCTGCTGGGCAAATGATGCGGGAAAGACAAAGACTTCGGCTTGGTCAGAAATATTTAGGGTTTGTCGATCGCTTGTAAAGGAATTGTCATAAATTTCGGATGCCATATCTGTTGCTCTTGGCGGATGGGATGTGTTAATTTTTTGATGGCGCGGGGTGGCTTTTTGACGGTGCGATCGCCTCTTAAAACTTTCGCGAGCTTTCAAATCGTAACTTTTAATATCATAAATCTGGGTGCGCGACAGACGCGGGCAAAAGAAAGCGGGTTTCTGGCCGCAGGATCGAGTTATCCCTTTAGGGGCCAGCAGTGCGGGCCCCACAATCAAATTTAGTCGCGGAAGGGGATATATGGGCTGGTGATTCGGGTGCGATCGGCCCAGTTAGAGGAGAGAATTACCGGGAGCAATCCGTGGAGAGGTCAAGCTGTAGTATGATTTCTAATTGCATAAAGTGTTCTTGGGGCGATCGCCAATTTTTCCCATCTCCAACGCAAGCGACTAATATTGATTAAACAGTGTCATACCAATTTTTTATGAGGCTGCTCCCGAATCCGATCTCCCTGGCGCCCCCCTTAATAAGGGGGGGACAAGATTCCGATCAAAGTCCCCCTTCTTAAGGGGGATTTAGGGGGATCGAGATATGTGCAACTTCACATTAAATTGGTATCAGGCATCTTTTAGATAAAATCACTGGAAGTTGGGATCTACTTTGCCAAAATACTTAAGAACACTCTCACGTGCAGTTTAAATTAGAGGTTATAGGCCAATGGCGCAGCGGAACGTATACTCGTCAAAAGACGATTCAGAAGATGCACAATCAGCAGAAGAAGTTCTGCACTCAGTAATTCAGGAATTGGACGCTTTGCATCAAAATGTCAAAGGTCAGTTAAATCAGGACATTACTCGGCTGCAAAGTGAAAAAAATCACCTGATTGACGATATTGAAGACCTCCGGGATCAATATCGCAAATTGCAGTCTCAGCAAGTGGATTCTCTGTCTGGGCGATACATTCAGCAGCAGCAATTGTGGCTGAAGCAGTTGGCTCAAGTGTTGGCTCACAATTTGCAAGATTTGTTGGTACAGCGGTTCAACGAACTCAGCGCTAACTCGGGACATTCTCTGAGCAGCCCGATTCCCAGCGGCGAATTCCCGATCCCGATGCCGCCGAGTAACTACGATGAGCGAGCCTCGGAGTTGCTGGCTGCGCTGGATGACAGGATCGATCGCAGTTTTCAGATGCTGGAACAAGATTTGAGCAGCTATGAAAGCGAGCTTTCCCTGCGCCTCAACAATATGCAAACCCTAGAGCGGCAAGGCGAGGAACTGTTACAAAATCTCGTAAACCGCATCAGGGAAGAACTCGAATCAGAAGAAGCATATCTTGACAATCCTTTCGATGCTCAAGATTCCTACGCCGAGGAATCAACTAATTCTGTCCGCCCGCAAGTTCTGCCGCCAATAGCTGGAGCCCAGCCGCAGCAAGTCGTGCCGCCGACAGCACCGGCGAAAGCAGGTTCTCAAGTGCAGGCTGGTTTGGTGCTGGCTTTGTCTTCGGCGGTGGTATTGTCGCTGTTTAATATTTGTTTAAGAATTTTGATTAAAAGCAGAAATCCTCGGGTGATTTTTGGCTTGTTTGAAGTTCCGGGAGTTGTGACTCCGGGTTTTGGAAATTCTTTGTTGATTTTGTTGATGCGGTTGATCGTGGTGATGGCTTTGATGCCGATTTTGGCAACTTTTCTGTATCCTTCTGTGTGGAAAGATATTAGGCGGTTATTCCAGTCGGGCGATCGAGCTTTGTGGAGTAAGGTTTTAGGAAGCGCATTTTTTCTGTTTTTGTCTCAGATTTTGATTTATTTGGCGATCGGCAATATCCCGGCGGGGATTGCGATTACAATTTTCTTTATTTACCCGATCGTCACCGTACTAGGTTCTTGGATCTTGTTTGGTGCTCGCCCCAGCACGATCGGCTTTTTGGCGATGTTCGGGATTACCATAGGTCTGATTTTAGCTGGGTTGCCGAGTTTTGCGGCCCCAGCTCCGGGCGGCGGCAATGTCGAGGTGGGAGTCGCGGCGGCACTGGGTGCGGGGATTATGTTTGCAGGTTACGTATTGCTGACGCAAATGGCCGCAGGCAAGCTGCACCCGATTCCTTTTAGTTTAGTTAATTTCGCCGCGATTTTTGTATTTTCCTCCTTGAGTTTGTGGGTGCCCCTGTCGCAAAATTTTGCTCCTCAAATCGACCAAAATGTTTGGCCTGGTTTGATTATCGGAGGCGTTGTTTTAGGGGTGCTGACGCTATTTAGCTATCTTTTGAACAATTTTGCCATCCGGTTTGCAGGGGCGGCCTTAGCGTCAGTAATTGGCACTTTGGGCCCGGCTTTGACCGGACTTTTTGGGTTTCTAATTATCAATGAGAAGTTGCAGCCTGTGACAATTCTTGGTATGGCTGTGGTGACATTGAGCGTGGCTGCTATGAGTGTAGAACGGATCGTAACTCCTCAGAAGAAGGCTAGTTGAGGCAACATTTTTCCTTCATACAGCGTATCCCCGGTTTATGAAGTAGGGACACGGCAATGCCGTTTTCCTACAATTAATCGGGTAGGGAAACGGCACTGCCATTTCCTGATTGTGAGTAATATTAATTCCGATGCTACGGGATTTGATATCATTTTGATGCAACCGGACACAATATCAAACAACAGAAATAGCAACTCGAAAACCCACAATACTAGCCTTGCAATCCGGCTGATATCGAAGCCGACACGCACTGCGACAATTGGGAGGATGATCGTTCCAAGAACCACCTCGCAACAACCTCAGCGAAGAGTCGCCGCCAGAGTCCCAAACGCTGCCATCAGTAGGCGCACCGTTGTAATTACTGTGCCAAGAATCCGCACACCATTCCCAAACATTTCCGTGCAAATCGTACAATCCGAAAGCATTAGGTTTAAAATTGCCAACATCTGTTGTTTGAAACCTATAAACTCCCTTCGGCGCATCACCATAATTAGAATTTCCGTTGTAATTTGCTAACTCGCTGGTAATCGTTTCCCCAAAGTGAAACGGTGTCATAGTTTCCCCCCGGCAAGCATATTCCCATTGGGCCTCACTAGGCAAGCGATACTTCTTACCAGTTTTGCGAGAAAGTCTAGCGCAAAACTCCACCGCTTCGTACCAAGATACATTTTCGACGGGTCGATTTGCACCTTTAAAACGGGAAGCATCGAAATTGAGAAATATTTTAATCTCCGGCAGTGCTGCAACTGCTGTCCACTGTGCCTGAGTGACTGGAAATTTGCCAATATAGAAAGATGGTAAAGTTACTGGGTGCTGCGGTTTTTCGTCGCCATCCCCCCGATCTTTTGGGGAACCCATCAGGAAAGTACCGCCAGAAACAGATACCATTTCCATGACTGTACCGCTGCCAAGATGTTCTTCAAAAAAACGCGCTTTGCCGCTATTAACAGTAGTTTGCTGCCCGCCATTGTCTACTGTTACCACCTTGAATTCAAAGGTACTTTTGACAGCAACAATTCTCTGTGAAACCTGGTTTGACGGCGGATTAGTGTTATATTTTATGGCTTGATTGACAGAGATATTGCTGTTGATTTGCCTGCTTTGATTGAGCGGACTGTTGATAGCAATTTGTCCTTCTTCCGTCAGATAAGCATTTAGGGGAGGTAGACTTCCCTGTGTTCGAGCAGAATTTACAGCACTTCGTCCCTCCTTGACAAAATGGGGTTGGGGAGGTAAAGAATAGAGATTTAAAGCTTTGATTACTTCATCAGCGGATTGATATCTATTTTTGAGATAATCTTGAATTAATTTATCTAAAATTTTTGCCAACTCGCTGCTAATTTTTGTGTCGGCGGGCAACCATTCTCTCCAAATCCAACCGCCGTTTATTGGGTCGTAAAGGTCATCTGATCCGTCAACTTTTGGCAAACATTTAGTTAGCAACCGAATGCAAGTTATTCCTAAACTGTACAAATCGCTTCCGGGGAAAACTTGGCCGCGCATTTGTTCCATCGGCGAATATCCGGGCGTTCCTACCGTCGTGCCGACTTTAGTCATTAGCGAACCGGTCACTTGTTTGGAAACGCCGAAATCGATCAAAACTAACTCGCGTCTTCCTCCCCTTCGGAAAGCGGAATTGCGAAAATTGCCTGGGTTTGCTGGAGATGAGTGAATCGATGTGCGGCGGCGGATGATATTCTCTAGTTTGATGTCTCGGTGAATGACGTTGCGATCGTGCACGAATTTCAGAATCGGCAAAATATCTGCCAGCAACTGCCAAATTTTTTCTTCGCTAAAAACCCCCTGCTGAGTTAATTCAGCCAGTAAATTTTGCCCCTCAATCAACTCTTGTACTAAATAAAGCCGCTTGTCTTGTTCAAAATAAGCAATTAATCGAGGAATTTGAGGATGTTCGCCGAGTTCGTAAAGTCGTTTGGCTTCTTGCTGGAACAATTCTGTGGCTTTTTCAAGTGCTGAGGTTCCTTGAAATTGGGGCATAAACTGCTTGATGACGCAGGGATCGTCCATGCGATCGGTATCTACCGCTTCGTAAGTTCTGCCAAATCCCCCTTCGCCCAAAAGCCGAATCACGCGGTAGCGGTTTCTGAAGAGAGGCGTGAGGTTGGGCTGGCCGCAACTTTGACAAAATTTAGACTTGTCGGGATTGAAAGGATGAGAGCACTTGGGATTAGAGCAGTAGAGCATATCTGGGAAGAAATGATCTGATTTAAGGTTATGATATACCTTTTGTGTCTGTCTGCCTCGTCATATTGATTGATTTTCGCAACTCACTCACCGCTGGTATTCATTGTCGCAGTGCCCGATCGACTCATGCAAGTCCCTGTATTTCTGAATAATAGTGTTTAGCCGATCGACTTCCGTAGCATCAAGTATCAAATTAAACACTCTAGAATGATCGGTCATCTCAAATGTGGTAGCATCGAAATTATTAATATTACCGAAATTTCAATAAACCGTCCCAATGCGATTGCTAGTCAACATCGTAATTAAAGGGCGATCCTCTTCTGCAAGCTTTGCTAACGCACCACTGGTAATTTTGAAGTGTTGGGTATGGCGATCGAGTTTTGGAAACTACAATACCTAGGCTTATTTCCCGACAGCCGTCAGAGCCTTGCGGAACTCGATCGCTGAAGTCTGGCAGCACCAAAGGTGGCATTGAACTTACGGCACCAAATTGCCGCCGAAGCAAAATCTTCTGAGTTGATGTTGGCAGGAATCACATAGCTTTGAGCACCGCTGTATGACTTGAGTGGCGCGATCGACACATAGTCCAATACGGTTCACTTAAGGTCGAACAAGTGGTACACTAGGTATGATGTATAAAAAAGTAAATCAAGTATAGTGCCGTACAAAAAATTATTATTAGAATCTCCCAAGCTCAAAAGTAGCGAGATATTCAAAGCAATAGAGATAGCGATTCCATCAACAGAAATAGAAGCGGCTATCCTGAAAACAAAAGCAAAAGAAAAACGGCATCGTGCGCTACCATCACAACTGGTAGTATGTTTGATCGTAGCAATGAGCTTATGGTCAAAAGACTCAATGCGCGACGTACTAAAGAATCTGATTGATGGACTTAATGAAGTCTGGTTGAAAACAGGTAGATATTGGAAAATTCCCTGCAAGGCAGCTATTAAGTAGTCAAACAAAATTAATTACACAAAACAACTAATATGATATACTAAAAATATTAAGTTGTATTTAAATAGGTTTTATATGTTTTTACTTCGAGATATCAATCCACTTTCGTTGAAATTGCTAAACCGAATTTATCGCAAAAGCAGACATCATCAAGTGCGCCAAAGAGCACATTTTTTGATTTTGGTTTCACAAAATGTCAAAAATGAAAATCTGATAAAAATCTTTAAATTTAGTTATAAGACTATGTATAACTGGTTAAATCGATGGGAAAATGAGGGAATGCTCGGATTATATAAT
>ENA-OBIO01001002-OBIO01001002.1-metagenomes-genome-assembly--contig:-NODE-1002-length-12398-cov-3.87434_pt1 | contig 12398 bp, 11 predicted proteins | sample MGYA00153383_OBIO01 | MGnify analysis MGYA00153383 | reverse complement strand
TTTAATACAAGTTTAAATTGAGCAAGCGACAGATTGTCTTCTCATTCTGCATGATGAAGATTGTCATCTTTCCTGCATGTGTTGTCACATTACGATTTGCAGATACAATATCCTATGACAAGAGTAAAGAAGTTTAAATAATTTTGTACAAGTACTTAGGAAATAAATGAAGCAGTATTCTCCACTCACGATCGTTTCATACGTAATGGGGCCACTGTTGATTATCATCAGTCACTTCGGATCGCTGCTTGTACTGCTCACTGGCTTATCATGGGGATCTGCGCTCTGGATTGGATTTTTGTATCTCACCAGGATGCTAGCAACCACGAGTATTTATCATCGCCTGCTCACCCACAAAAGCTATCAAGCTCCAGCGATCGTCCTGTGGATCGGTAGTATTGTCGCATCAGCCGCCGGACATATGGGGCCAAGTTGGTGGAAAGCGCACCATCTGGCGCATCATCAACATGCCGATCGCGATCTCGATCCGCACTCGCCACATACACCGCCACAAAGAGTTAGTGGCTTTTATTGGTCGCAAGCAGGTTGGCTGTTATCCTCCCGATTTTTTCCAGCTAAATTACCGCTTGATGTCGAAAACGATCTCGTACTCAAGGTAATCGATCGATTGCACTTTGTCCCGGTGGTGGCACTAGCAGCAATTTCTTATTGGCTGGGTGGATTGGAATATCTTGGGGCATTTTTCCTCAGTACCACATTGCTATTTCATGGTGTCCAAACCGTGAATTCCCTCAGTCATCTATTTGGCGAACAACCATTTAATACCAACGACCTCAGCCGTAATAACGGATTTGTTGCATTGATATGTTTAGGTGAAGGTTGGCACAATCTCCACCATGCCTTTCCGTCATCTAGTCGGCACGGGATTACGATTCGGGGCGGAACAGTGGTTTATCAAGGTACTGGAGTTCTTCTCTTTAGCTTCACAACTTAAAGTCCCCAGTAATAACGATCTAATGGCGCGTGCCAAAAAACGCAAACTGCCGCAGATCGCTATTCCCGCAATCGTGAAAACATCTGTTAATTCTTAACGATCGAAAACGCTAGCTATTGCTACAATAGATTACAAGTTACAAACTGCTGGCGGAATCGCAAATCTTGATGATTCTCTTTCAAAGAGGCTACACCAACGAGTGGAATCTCAATTTTGAGTAGAGATGCGATCTAGAAGCGATCGCGCGATGTGCCACTGGCGACGTGACTGAACCAGTCTTCTTAGCGATCGGGAAAGAAAAATGTCTAAACATCTTTTTCCAGCGGTGAATGAGTATGTCCCCAGCGGTGGCGAGATCGCGGTTAAGACCTCGATCTCGTACCAAGCGACGCGATTGATGGCTAGTGCGTTCAATGCAACTCAAATGGCATTAGCAGAAGCTTATATTAACGGTATTGAAATACCCGATGCGGTCTTGCGATCGGTCTTTCATACGTCGATGCCAATTTTATTCAAATCTGCGCCCGGTTTGGTCGCTCCTTACGAATGGGTACTAGAGGAGTCCGAGCAATTGGCGGAATCTGCACCAGAACTGATGAAGGTGCAGTATGACTTACCCCAAGCTATGCTGAATCAGATGTTGGGGGATTGGGACATTATCTATCCCAAGTACAGTATGGGGTGGTGGGAAGATGGCGCGACCGATCTAGAAGCATCCCAAATCCACATGCTCGATCGAGTCATCGAACGACTAGAAATTGTCGATGGCGATAACATTTTAGATTTTGGTTGTGGCTGGGGTTGCGTACCCAACTACATTATGTCTAAATTTCCCAATGTCCGGTTTACAGGGCTAAATCTCAGTCATCAGCAGTGTGAGTACATGCGTCACAAAATGCAAGATACCCAGAGTTACCTCAGTTCGGGTCGATTCACACTCATTGAAGGCGATCTAAATCAAGTAGAGTTCGCCGAAAAATTTGATAAGATTCTATCGATTGGTGTTTTTTGTCATATTGGCAACCTCACTAATGCTTTCCAAAAGTTGTCATCGATTCTCAAGCACGATGGCAAGGTCTTGATTCATATTATTACTGCGCGACTCCCGAATAATATGTCATCTGGGTTCACTCATAAGTACATTTTCCCACATGGGCGGTATTGGAATCATGATGCGATCCCCAGTCACAATCGCGATCTCAAGACTGTCGATCGATGGTACCTCAATGGTCTGAATTATCATCATACTATGACCGCCTGGTTGCACAGATTTGATGATGCTCAAGCAAGTATTAAATTGCTAAATTATGGGATGGATTATGCCAAGTTTCGGCGGATCTGGCGATTCTATTTAATCATGTTAGGGACAATTTTTGCGACTTGTGATGGTGAGTACAATGGTAACGGTCAATATCTGATGACTCACGCTCGATCTAGCAATCCTAAATGAGAGGTTTAACCCCCAGCGGGCAGGCAACAAGCACTGCCCTTACAGATCAATTGTTTTTGCTCCAAACTCAAATAGGATTGCTATAGTTAGTCAGCACATTTAGATTTTATTTTCTTGCCGATCTCTAACCTGTAAATAATTCACAAGCAATATAGACTGATGTAAACTGAACTGATTCCAATAACTTTGCCCAACCCCAATCATCGATCTGCTCTACACATTCCTGATACTTTTGAGCATCTACAGGGATTAAAGCTGTCAACATCTCGATCGCGATTTGACTCAATATTTCGGCGATCGCATTAGCTCCTACCAGATCGCCCCCTTTGACTAATTTACTCTTCTTGGCTACTACCTGACAAGCCTCTCTAATCGCCTGTGCAGCAGCTTGTTTTTTGCTAATGTCATTGCTAGCCAATTGCGGAAAATAACGCTCGATCGAGTCCCATTCCGGTCGGAGATTGCGGATTAATAACTCAACTGTATGCAAATATATACCCAGATCGATAATTAGATCGGTAGCTTTTGCCTGTCTAGCCAAAAATAGCCCGCCAGCTAATACCAATTGCGGACAACTATAGTTAAAAGCATCACCGACTTTTCCCCATTTTTGATATAAATCTGCTGTGCTGAGTTGCTGGTAGTTGGGATTTACTTGGAGTGATAAACTAACTGGAAAATAACTAGCGATCGTATCTATATCTAACTGCTCGGTGAGGATTTGAGTACGAGTACAGTGATATTGAGTAGATATATTTATGTTTTGATTGGCAAGTTTTTCGAGGATCTTTTCACCATAAGTAGATGGTTCGATGCCGATACTCAGATCTGTTAATGGTTTCTCCTCGACTGCTAGCCGTTGATACAATTCGCCGAACTGATTTCCGCCTTGGGTGAGCGCAATTAGGGGAATAGAGTAGTTATGTTTATCATCATCAGGTAACGAAAATTCATCGCCCCACATTGTAAATAATAAAGGTGGACTCCAATACTCATTTTGTAGCTCTCTAGCGATCGATTGAATCGCCATCGGACACCATGCACTCTCGCCCAGATGACTGGCTACATCCTCAATCTTTACATCCCAACAATAAGCCAGCAACTCATCAGCCACTCCAAATGGATAAGGCAATCCCGCCATCTGTCCGATTTGGGTATTGACATCAATGTATAAATCTCGTTTGGGTAAAGCTTTTTTCATGCCGCGATCCTGAATTGCAATGCGATCGAGCAATTCTTTCCGCTGCTGAGATTTGAAAAACCACAAGGGATATAATGAACCAATTGCAGTTGTCACAATTTGGATATATCGATCGCTATCGAGGTAGATAATTCGCTGAATCAATGACTCTCGATCGGCTCCTGTCATTGATGCTTGTGGCGGTTGGATTCCTACCCAGAGATCTTTTATCTGTGCCAGATTAGTTTGGCTACTGAAGTTTTCCCAGCCACCATTGAGCGCAACTAATTGAATAGCATAGTCCCCCCATTGTTCGAGATAGCGATCGTATTTACTATCCTTTTTACCGCGTCTAGCTTCAGGTTCGAGCGTTTTGTGTCGATCGATCGCCAGATCCAATAGTTTATTCAACCGCTGTAATAAGTTATTTGGCGCATCCAAACCATAAAAACTCCGACACTGATAGATAGAATTGAGCGGACTTTCACCTTTTTCTACTGATTTGCCACAAAACCAGATCTCCCAAGCTTTCTTACTAATTCCCACTACTGGCTCGCGATCTATTTCACCAGTCGGTTTGGCAAACAAGCTACTCAATTGGAGATCGGCTACCAACTGTTTGACGGGATAGCGATGCTCCGTCCCGCCGAGTTCTCGCAATTGTGCCAGTACTACCATCCATCGCAGGTGATCTGCCAATAATTTTGGCACTTGCATTGACTGGTTTTTGTTGGTAGTTGTCGTCATGGGGAGCAGAGAGGAGTAGGATTGCCAGATCGACGATCGACTCAATTGCCGATCGGTCAGTTACACTATAAGAGCATAGAACTGTATTCGGAGTAAATATGATTCAACGTCGTTCGCATTCTCACTTTGACTCGATTCAGATTGCTTATCGAGCTGAGGAACTGATTGGCGCAGCTTCTAATCGCTACAAAATTACTGTTCAAGTGGCAAACCGTGCGAAAAAACGCCACCGCTATGAATCCGATAATATTGACGATCCTTCGATCAAGCCCGTAATGCGTGCCATTATCGAAATGTCTGACGAGCTAACTCAGCCAGAGATTTTGGGAGATTAGACAAAAGAGTAGGAGCGATAATTGCTCCTGCTCTTTTTTGTAGTCTAACATTTACGTCAGCGATAAGTTTCCACCCCAAATCTATGCAAAAAGTTCTAAAATCTGGTGCTGGGTGGCGAATCGGCTGGAATCTGGCTAGTGAATATCAAGGATTAGTTGGTAGTGATGATTGGGCGTTTGAATTGACGGCTCAGGAGCTAGAAGATTTTTGTCGGTTGCTAGGGCAATTGGTGGATAATATGCGATCGATCCAGGCAGAATTGATGGATGAAGAAAATATCACCTGTGAAGCAGAAAGCGAACTAGTCTGGATGCAGGTAGAGGGACTACCCACCCAGTACAGCTTGAGACTAATTTTAAATACCGGACGTAGTTGTGAGGGCAATTGGTCGGCTGATGTGGTTCCTGAATTAATTGTTGCTACCCAGAGCGTCAAGTTTTTTTGATTTAGGTACTTGCGATTTTGAATTAATCAAAGCTTAAACAACCGTTAACCTAACAATAATCAATCCGTTAGTGAGGTTGCGTTAAGATGCTTCTGATATCAAAAAAGTTAAGAATACGCGTAACAGCTATTGTCGGAACTTGTGACTTTGAAATCAGTCAATCATAACTGTTCTAAATAAATCTGACAGCTTCAACTATGCAATTCACTAATTTCGGTCGGCTTACTACTCTTGCCGCAGTAGCCGTATCAGTTTTGGGCACTCAACTCGCGGCAATGGCTGATGTCACTCTTAGCGGTGCTGGTGCAACTTTTCCGCAACCTTTGTATGAGAGATATATCCGTGAGATGCGGAAGGCTCATCCAGACATCAAGATCAACTATCAAAGTATTGGTAGTGGTGGTGGTGTAAAACAAACGATCGCTGGTACGGTAGACTTTGGTGCTAGTGATGCAGCGATGACCGATGGCGAGATCGCCAAAGTACGCGGCGGTGTAATCATGGTACCAACTGCTGGTGGTGCGGTTTCTGTTGCTTACAACTTACCAGGAGTCAAGAATCTCAAGCTCTCCAACACAGTTCTGAGCGGAATTTTTACAGGTAAAATCACTACCTGGAATGACCCTCAAATTGCTAAAGACAATAAGGGTGCCAGCTTGCCAAGCAGTGCAATTAAACCAGTTGTCAGAGCTGATGGTAGTGGCACAGCATTCATTTTTACCAATCATGTCAGTGCGATTAGCCCAGAATTCAAAGCCGCAGTTGGTGCCAGCAAGGAACCAAAATGGTCGTCTAGCTTCCTCAAAGGTAAAGGTAATCCTGGTGTGGCTGGCTTAGTCAAACAAACTCCAGGATCGATCGGTTTTGTGGAATATGAGTTCGCTCTCAAGAGTGGACTTTCATCGGCATTAGTTCAAAATGGTAGTAAGCAATATGTAGCTCCATCACTAAAAGCTGCTAACCAAGCTTTAGCTGATGTTCGGTTCCCAGAAAACTTCCGCGCCTTTGATGTCAATTCTGCTCAAGGTTATCCCATTGTGGGCTTGACTTGGTTGTTAATTCCTAAAACTCAAAAAGATCCCGCCAAAGCCAAAGCAATCAAAACGATGGTAAAGTGGATGCTCACCAGCGGTCAACAGTTTAACGACGATCTCAACTACACTTCGATCCCTAGCAGTGTCGCTCAACGGGCGATCGATGCCGTCGAAACTGGCGTGAAATAACCTAAACTTAACAATGTCTTCTCCTCACAATTTATCCGTGCCTACGCCAACCGAACAAAACTTGGCTAGGCGCACTCGCCCCACCAAAAACGATTTAGCCGATCGATTATTCCGCTATCTGATGTATGCTGCTAGCGGGATATCGGTTGCCATCCTCTTACTGATGGGCTGGATTATTGCCGGACAAGCCCTACCTGCCATCAAACAGTTTGGGCTAGGGTTCTTGGTGAGTCGGGAATGGAATGTACCAGATCTGAAATTTGGGGCGTTACCGTTGATTTACGGTACGATCGGAAGTGGCTTAATCTCGTTGATCTTCGCCATTCCGATCGGTGTAGCTGTAGCCATTGTTACCAGTGAGGATTTGTTGCCGCACTGGCTGCGATCGAGTATTGCCTTTACGATCGAACTACTCGCAGCAATTCCCAGTGTGGTGTTTGGATTGTGGGGATTCTATACCCTGATTCCCATCCTCCTACCACTCCAGCAGTTCCTGTATACGAAATTTGGTACTACCATTCCCCTGTTCAGTACCGAACCCTCAGGTTCTGGACTATTGACAGCGGGAATGTTGCTGGGAATCATGATTTTACCGACTCTAGCTGCTGTGAGTCGGGAGGTATTATTAGTTGTCCCTGGTTATCTCCGCACTGGCTCGATGGCTCTGGGAGCTACTCGGTGGGAAACAATCTTTCGAGTAGTTTTACCCAAGGCTTTTTCGGGGATTATCGGTGGAGTTATGTTGGCTCTAGGGCGAGCATTGGGTGAAACGATGGCAGTGACAATGGTAATCGGTAATGCCGAAAACATCAGTCCTTCAGTCTTTTCACCTGCCTATTCGATTCCCGCTATTTTGGCAAATACATTTGCAGAGGCGCAGGAGGATATCCATGTTGGCGCACTTACCTATCTAGTATTGATCTTATTTTTACTAACTTTGACAGTAAATATTGGAGCGATTGGATTAGTTAGATTGGTCGAACGTGGCGAAAAATCATCATAGGAAACAGTCAGTGGCTACTAAATTAACTACTCCATTATCTCCGCTGCGGAACTTATTCGATCGAGGAATGACCGTCTTAGCTTTTGGATTGACGATCGTGGGAATATTACCACTGATTTCAGTGTTGTGGAATATTATCTCGAAGGGATTTCCTGGCTTGACAGCCGTAATGTTCACAAAGCCAATCATTGATGATGGTTTTGCCAATGCCGTTGTTGGTACATTAATCATGATTTCGATCGCCTCTTTATTGAGTATTCCGATCGGGATTGCTACAGGCATCTATCTAGCCGAATACGAACCCACGACTAGAATTAATCGAACTGTCAAATTCTTGACTACTATCTTAACCGGAGTACCATCGATCGTTGTCGGAATTTTTACTTACAATGCCGTAGTTCTGGTTAGTAAAAGATTATTTGATTTTAGTTATAGTGCCGTTGCTGGTGGCATCGCTCTAGCAATCCTGATGTTGCCAATTATCGCCCTGACAACAGAAGAAGTATTAAAACTAGTCCCCAATAATTTTCGGCTAGCTTCATCGGGATTGGGTGGGAGCAAGTTTCAAACCATTACTCGGATTATTTTACCTGCTGCGGTACCAGCACTAACAACTGGAGTACTACTAGCCGTTGCGCGTGGCATTGGTGAGACAGCTCCTTTGCTGTTTACGGCACTCTTCGCTCAAGATTGGGCTGATAATCTCACTAGTCCCACGGCTTCTTTGCCAATCCTAATTTTTAATTTATATAACGACCCCGATCCAGTCAAAAATCAATTAGTTTGGACGGCATCTTTATTTTTACTAGGGATAGTTTTAATCATCAATTTACCCGCTCGATTCTTGGCAAATAGGGACAGATAAATAGTTGATAATTGATAATTGATAATTGATAGTTAATATAGCAATCCTATTTGATTTGTAAGAAAATTGTAGGGTATGTTGTCTTGACGCACACAACCTGTCTGGGCGGGGAACCCGCCCAGTGAGGAAACCAAAGAGTCGATGCGCCGCTATCGCGGAGCGTAACGCACCAAAGATAATAGCTTACCTCAAATAGGGTGATTTAAATCTCCTGAACGTTATATGAATTCGATCCTAACTAATAATTTTAAATAAATTTATATGCGAGAAATACATAAACCTGCTCAAGAATTAGAAACTGCAATTCAGGTAAATAACCTGAGCTTTTTTTATGGTGCATCCAGAGCATTAGAGAGCATCAACATGACTATTTTTAAAAATCATGTTACAGCGATCATCGGGCCGTCTGGATGTGGCAAGTCTACCTTTATCAAAGCACTCAATCGGATTGGGGAACTAGAGGGTAAAATCAAAACCGAAGGACAAGTTGAGCTATATGGACAAGATATCTACCACCCCCAAGTTAATCTCAATCAATTGAGACGACAGGTAGGAATGGTATTCCAAAAGCCCAATCCTTTCCCAATGAGCATCTATGAAAATGTTGCCTACGGGGTCAAAATTGGCGAGGAGAAGGTGCAGCGGTCGGAACTAGACAATATTGTCGAATCTGCTTTGCAGGGCGCAGCAATCTGGAATGAAGTCAAGGACAAGTTACATAAATCAGCTCTAGGACTATCGGGAGGGCAACAACAAAGAATTTGTATCGCCCGCGCTCTGGCTGTGAAACCGAAAGTTTTGCTGATGGATGAACCTTGCTCGGCACTAGATCCGATCGCCACCATCAAAATTGAAGACCTGATCCATAGTTTACGCAACGATCTAACGATCGCGATCGTTACTCACAACATGCAGCAAGCTGCACGGGTTTCTGACTATACTGCCTTCTTTAGTACCGATGAAAGTCGGATCGGGAGGATGGTAGAATTTGGTGAAACCAAGCAGATTTTCTCATTCCCAGTCGATAAGCGTACCAATGATTATGTATCGGGTCGGTTTGGCTGATCGGGGTTAAATCCCCGACTTCTCAAAGAAGTCGGGGATTTAGTGACATAGGCATCTAAAATTTAATTAATAGTTTGAATTAAATTGGGGGCTGCTTATGTTAATGGGTCAGTGGTTAGGATTGTTCGCTCTAGTAGTGTCGCTATATATACTCTGGCAAATTCGTCAAGTACTGTTGATAGTTTTTGCCGCGATCGTTTTTGCCACCGCTCTAAATAAGCTAGCTCGAAAAATTCAGCATCAGTTTAAGCTGTCACGATCGATCGGCGTACTTGCGTCGATCGGGATATTTAGTGCGATTTTAGTTGGCTTTTTTATTCTAATCGTACCGCCATTTATTACTCAGTTCCAAGAATTAACAGCGACAAAGTTTCCCGCAATTATCCAGTCTGCCGATCGATGGCGGACTAGTATTCAGTCTTATATTCCAGCTCCACTACTTCCTTACTTACCAGACCTAGAAGATCTCGATCGACAGATTCAGCCACTATTAAAGTCGATGGCGGGACAATCGCTAACATTATTTTCTAGTTCCTTAGCAGTAATTCTCAATCTACTATTTGTGGTAATTCTGACGATTATGTTACTGGCTCAACCAAATGCTTATCGTCAAGTATTTATCACTTTATTTCCGAGCTTTTATCGACGGCGTGTGGATGAGATTTTAACTGAATGTGATGTCTCGCTGGGTAAGTGGGTCGGGGGTGCCCTCCTGAGTATGGTGGTGGTGGCTGTACTCAGTTTGATTGGTTTATTAGCCTTGGGTATTCCCCTCGCTTTAGCTCAAGCGATCCTGGCGGGACTACTCAATTTTATTCCCAATGTCGGGCCGACGATGAGTGTAGTGATGCCCATGTCGATCGCATTACTCGACGAACCCTGGAAAGCTGTAGCAATCTTTGTTATTTACCTGCTGATTCAACAATTTGAGAGTAATTTACTTACGCCCTATATTATGTCGCAACAAGTATCTTTACTACCAGCACTTACTCTGATCGCTCAAGTATTTTTTACGACATTTTTTGGTTTCTTGGGTTTATTATTGGCACTCCCACTAACTGTAGTTGCAAAAATCTGGATTAATGCAGTTCTGATCGAGGATATTCTCGATCGATGGCAGGAGCGGCGCGGCATCAATCGTAAATCCAGTGATGGCGAAGAAGTTATCGATCCGTCACAAGATCGAATCGGCGAAACCGAAATAGTCGTTACTAGCAAAGAAGGCTAATACTGCGATAACCCGTGGGTACCCTCAGATCTACGCCTCTACTAGTCCGAATATTCTCGTCATAATAGTCAGCTAAATCCGCTTGGATTCGATCCCATTGTTCCTTCCACCATAGCGAAAACTCGATCCGACGCTGATTTTCTTCCTTCCGTTTGGCTTCTTCAAGATTGTCAAAATACCGCTTACTCACCAAATCGAAAATCTTCTGGGAAGTACCGATAATTTGGGTAGTCGAAGCTTCACAGCGTTTCTGTTCACCAGGCAGTTCAGCGATCGAGGTTATTTTTATCTTTCAGGATTTTAAAAAGTGGGATGCTCCCAAGGATTAGATGTAATTAGCTCAAAAATGAATTTAGCTTCTGCCTCAGTTTCAAAAGACAAGAAATTTACAGTATCGTCAAATATTACCGATTTCCCATCCAAGGGCTTAACAAGACGAAAACTTAGTCTCTTATAAAGACCAGAGATCGCTATTTTCCAATCTTTGAAAGAATATGAGCCAACACCAAAGATAGAATACGGTGGCTTATTTTTATAAATAGAACTCTTTCTATTTTTTAAATATTCCTCATGGTCGAGTAGATATTGCCATGTTTTAGGAGCTTTGTCTTGAATAATACTTGTATCTTCACCAACCGACTTTTGTGTAATCAAAACAACTTTTCGATAATCAAGAGTTCTGCCATTGCCAATGTCTGAACTCTTTAAAAGAGGATACAAATAGGTTTCCTCTAGAGTGTATTTTATTCCAAATCCGTTTTGAAACAAGGCATATTGAATACGCTCTAGCTCCATGACTTTAGAACAATCATGCTTGATTCCAGATCGCCATAAATATTTTAGATCTTGACCTGCTAAATGTCTCCACTTCTCATACTTAACTGTGTTCCTTATGATTAATCCATCTCTTTCTCCAATTAAATATGATGCTTTTTCGGCTTTCAGATCTTCATAAACCTCATAATCTATATTGGTATTTGTATTGGTAGAAAGAATACAAAGGCAAGCCTCTACTGATGCGTCAAAATAAGCTTTTGCATCTATCAAATAAAGATAACCAGAAAATCTATTTCCTGACTTTTTCTTTACTTGACGTATAACCTTACGAGCTACGGAATACTTACATAAGACCGCTATAGTGCCTTCTCTTTTTGATAACCATTCGACATATTGCAAAAACATCCACTCAGAAATATCAAAATTTCCTGAGCCTGTAATAGCTTCAATACCTCGTCTATTCTGAAAATTTGACTTTAAAGGAAGATTTTGACTATTCAGAATACTCAATTCACTGCTTGTAACCCAAGGAGGATTACCGACTATTAGAATATCACCCGACAGATTAGAAATAAAAGATTTCCAATCCGTATTAAAGAAATTCGATTGATATATAGTTGCATTCTCTGAATTCAAATACTTAGATATAGACAGATTTGCTTCTTCGACATATTTGTCATTTATATCTAAGCCTATTACTCTTGAATTTATGAATTCATTGAGTGAAGCCCTGATAAATGATCCCTTTCCGCAACTTGGCTCTATAATAACTTTCGGTGATATTTTATGGTTGATCTTGAGAGTCTTAACTACTTCCCATGCAAGTTCATCGGGAGTTTGAAAATCACCAAATTGCCACTTTTCTAAAGATTTTGTCATTATTATTTATCGAACTCTAGATATTCCTGAAATACTGCCAGCTTGCTGAATAACTCGGCTGTATTGCAATCTCCATTGCAGCGCATTCGAGATCGTCAAATAACCTTGATTCGGAGGTGACTCTAAAATTATTTCGGCTAACTGATTTGCACCAATTTCATCAACTGGCAAATTCCTTTCCATTATGAAAGCAATAATGTCATCCTTATTGCCTTCTCGGTTCAATATGTCTGTAATGCCTTTAG
>ENA-OBIO01001001-OBIO01001001.1-metagenomes-genome-assembly--contig:-NODE-1001-length-12435-cov-3.02181_pt1 | contig 12435 bp, 9 predicted proteins | sample MGYA00153383_OBIO01 | MGnify analysis MGYA00153383 | reverse complement strand
TAAAACCAGATACACTTTGTTACGAGTTGCGCATTTATACAGCAGAAAAAGGTAAATTAAATGATTTGCTTCGTCGTTTCCGAAATCACACGACGAAATTATTTGAAAAGCACGGCATGACAAACGTAGGTTATTGGACTCCAATAGATAATTCGGAAGAAAAACTTTACTACGTACTATCCTATCCAAACCGATTGAAGCGCGATAGCGCTTGGGCAAATTTTTCAGCAGATACGATTTGGCGGCGGGTGGTAAAAGAAAGTGAAGTGAACGGGAAAATTGTATCGAAAGTAGAAAACGTTTTCTTAAAAACAACCGATTTTTCGCCAAATAATTTCACAAACGATAATTACAATCGCGTATGGGAATTTAGAAAATACCGCGTTACACCTAATAATTTAGGAAATTTACTCGATAGATTCAGTGGTTTTACAGTTAAAAAATTTGAATCACTGGGCATGACTAATAAAATTTACTGGACAGACACGGCACAAAAATTAGGTGAAGACCACATGCTCTATTATTTTTTGACACACCAATCTCCTGAAGCGGCAAAATCAGCATTTGCTAAATTTGGTGCAGACCCAGATTGGATTGCTACGCGCAAAGCTTCAGAAGTAAAAGGTGGTGGCTCGCTCACTATTTCGGTGGAATCAATTTATATGTACCCGACCGATTTTTCAAAATTAAAATAAAACATCAACTTCTTTTGTATGAAAAATTTACTTTATTATACGCTTCTTTCCTTATCATTTCAAGCGTGTTCGCAAAGCACACCCGAAAAATTTTCAAAGGTTGAAATCGCGCGGTGTGCAGAACAATCGCAGCGCGTAAATATCATTCGCGACAATTGGGGAATTCCGCACGTGTATGGCAAATCAGATGCGGATGCTGTTTTCGGATTACTTTTTGCGCAGTGTGAAGACGATTTCAATCGCGTAGAAGAAAATTATATTGAAAAACTGGGTAGACTTGCGGAAGTGCATGGCGAAAAAAATCTGTACGACGATTTACTTATTCGCATGGTGATTGATTCAGCCGATGCGATCCAAGATTATAAAACTTCAGAGCCTTGGTTACATAAACTTTTAGATGCTTTTGCCGACGGTGTAAATTATTATTTATACAAACATCCAGAAATTAAACCTAAACTCCTCCATCATTTTGAACCTTGGTACGCTTTGCTTTGGACAGATGGCAGCATCGGTTCAATAACGACAGCCGATTTTACGGCTAAAGATTTGAAAAATTTGTACGGTTCCGATATGGGGGACATAAATAAAATTTCTGATTTTGATAACTCGCTCGCGCAATTGCGACAAAAAGAAGAAGAACTCGCCACAGGCTCGAACGGTTTTGCGTTCGCGCCGAGTATCACAGAAAACAAAAACGCCATTTTGTATATCAATCCACACGTGAGTTTTTATTACCGACCTGAAGTGCAAATGGTCAGCGAGGAAGGTTTGAACGCTTACGGCGCAGTAACGTGGGGACAATTTTTTGTTTATCAAGGTTTTAATGAACATTGTGGTTGGATGCACACGTCGAGTCATGCGGATGTATCGGACGCATATTTAGAAAAAATTTCTACCGAAAATAATCAACGCGTGTATTTATATGACGGCGCAAAAAGACCTGTGACGTCAAAAAATATAACACTTCAATATTTGCAAAATAATGTGCTTCAAACAAAAAATATAACTGCTCTATATACGCATCATGGACCGATAATGGGGAAACGGAACGGCCAGTTGGTGAGTGTACGCTCAAATAATCGCTCGATGGCGAGTTTAATGCAATCGTGGCAGCGCACAAAAGCAACGAGTTTTGATGAATTTAAAAAAGTTCTTTACCTCAAATCGAATGCTTCGAACAACGAAGTGTATGCTGATGCTGAAGGAAATATAGGCTATTGGCACGGAAACTTTATGCCTAAACGTGACAAAAAATTAAATTGGCAAAAACCCGTTGACGGAACAACCTCGGCGACAGAGTGGAAAGGTCTGCACATGGTGGATGAGTTGGTTCAATCTATTAATCCGAAAAATGGTTGGTTGCAAAATTGTAATTCATCCGCCTTCACAGTAGCAGGAGAAAATTCACCAAAAAAAGAAAATTATCCAAGTTATATGGCACCCGACGGCGATAATTATCGCGGGGTATTAGCGGTGCGCATTCTTCCGAAAGAAAAAAACTACACGCTCGATAAAGTAATTGCGACGGCTTACGACAAACGTATTTTATTTTTTGAAAATCTCGTACCTGCGTTGGTTCGCGCATTCAATGCGCTACCTGAAAAAGATTCTTTGCGCGTAATGCTCGCCGAACCGATTAAAATATTAAAACCTTGGGATTTTTCTTCGGGTGAAAACTCTGTACCGACGACTTTAGCCGTTAATTGGGGTGCAAAATTAATGGAGGCGATTAACGCAACGATTAATCTCGATGACTTTGATGACCAAGTGATACGCACAGAAAAATTTGCTGTGTCGGGTGATCCAAAAATATTTCTTTCTACTTTTGCTGCAACTGTAACGGATTTAAATAAAACTTACGGCACTTGGAATATTGCTTGGGGGGAAATAAATCGTTTTCAACGCATTAACGACGAAATTGAATGGCATTTCGACGACAGCAAACCGAGTACACCCGATGGTTACACGTCTTCGCAATGGGGGCAAATTAGTTCGTTCAGAAGTATCAGAACCGAAGGCACGAAAAAATTTTACGGCATTAATGGCAATAGTTTTGTTTGCGCCGTCGAGTTTGGTAAGCGTATAAAAGCAAAATCGCTTTTGGCAGGTGGTGAGAGCGGCAATCTCACGTCAAAACATTTTACCGATCAACTCGATATGTACACGCACGGACAGTTTAAGGATGTTTTATTTTATAAAGAAGATGTTTTAAAACACGTTGAGCGCACGTATCATCCGTAAAATTTAAAATTCCGTGTAAATCTGCATTTCAATTGCAGGTTTACACGGAATTACGGCTAAAGGCAAACTGATTAGTTGGCGCGCGTGGTTGGCTTAAATGTTCTCCAAATTTTTGCGCAGGTCTTTAATCATTTCTAAAGATAAGTCCTTAAAAAAAAATTTGTGTTCTATAATTTTATGGCTGTAAAATTTTTTGTCCGGAAAGCCAAATAGAATTACAAATGCTCACTGTTATTCCGTTAGCCTCACTTACACAAAACCCAATATTATCGGTAAGTTTTCTTGTACGCGTCATTTTCTAAATCTTGTTTTAGAATTGTAAGTGCGTTGGTTAATAATACTTTCAAATCTTTCAAAACAAACCATTTAATTACTATTTTCGTCAAACTGTTCTTTGGAATTAATTTGTAAGTCCATTCAATTTTAGTTTGTCCGTTGCCAAGGTCTGTAAACAACCATTCTCCCTCCACTCGCTTAACCAATTTTCTCAACGATGAAGTAAAATTTTCAATTTTATATGAAAATGATTTACTTGGTTCAACAGAAATTAGACTTTCTTGAGCGGTTGTCCCATCTTCAAAATAAACTGTTCTTGTTAGTCCTGATTTATTCCATAGTTCCGATTCATTTGTTTTGGTTATAGCAGGAAATCTTTTATATCTCTTGAAAATATGAGCTAACTTTACTGGTACGATATAGCCAAAAGCTGTGTCTGTTGTGCTATTTATTGACATTGTAATTTTTACTTGTGATGAGCTTTTATTTTGGGCTAAAGCCAAACTGAAAATACCAATTGTCAAGGCGAGGGTAAACCAAAATGATATCATATACTTTTTAAATGAAATTTTGTGCGATATTGCTTTGCAAAAATGTAAACCTAAAATTTCATTTCACTTGTCATTTGGCAAATAATGAAAATCAAATATTTCTTCTGATTCTACTCAATGATGACTGTGTAATTCCTAAGTATGATGCAAGCAACGACAATGGAATTCTGTTTGCAAGTTTAGGAAAATTATCTAGAAAATTCAAGTAACGATTTTTTGCATCTTCGGCTAACATCGGGCTTATTCGTCTTATTTTTTCAATTAATGATTTGGTTGTAATTTGATTAATAATACCTTCAAATTCAACAATCGTTAGTGAAAGTTCTGCGAGTGATTCTCTTGAAAATACATAGAGTGTGCAGTTATTAATTGCTTGTATGTATTCAGATGAAGGAATTTGGTTAGAAAAACTATTTATATCAACTACAAAATTATTTTCATCAATAAAATATCTTGTTATTTCTTCGCCCTTATTGTTGTAATAACAGACTCTTAAAATTCCGTCTGTAATAAATGCAACCTGTTTTGCAATTTTACCCGCTTCTGAAAAGTAGTCGTCTTTTCTGAGTTCAATTTTTTTGATTTTACTTTTTATTAAGTCTATTTGTTGCTGATTGAGTTGTCCGAATTGCAACAGATAATTTATGAGTTCTTCCATTGAAGTATATTTTAACTTTGGGCTATTTCTCGCTGAGTAGCATTTTCAAAAATCTTTTCAAGATTTGAAAGAGAAATTTCTGTTAAGTCGGTTATTTTTTTATGCAATAAATTTTTTGAATTATCTGTCATGGTTAGAATGGTCTCTGCCGCGGCAATGCACATAACGGCAACACTTTGCAATGTTGTGGAATTTAAAAAACGGTCTTACAGAACCGCTGCCTATTTAAAAAAACTGACCAAAGCTAAAGCAAAATAGCTAAACAGAAAAACTTATGCTTAAAAAAGCAAAATAGTTATAGTTTTTTTTCAATTAAATGACTGGCGAAATTCCAAAAGACGAAATACCTAAGTCAAACATGCACTCAATCTCTTCTTTTAACACTTGCATTTTCATTGATAATAATTTTAGCTCTTAATAAATTAGTTACAATTATTTTTATTGAGATATTAAAGTCAACCCCTTCAATACAAAAAACCAAACATCCACAGCGGTATTTTATTATTGATACCTATCGGCATTTCGTCTAACGCTAAAAAACTGTTTTCGATTCCTGCTATCTGCCCAAAACCTTTTGAAGCACCGCCTACTTCAATGGTATATTTTTCATCCACAACAAAATCGCCTTTTTCCGCCAAACTAATATTGTGCTTACTGCTCAGTTGATTGATAAAAAAGGTTTCTCGTAGTGTTCCGATATTAACATTGGGCTGACTTAAATAGAGTAAATTCGGATTTTGCAAATATATTTTGTTTGGCTTTGTCAGTTGAGTATAAAACTTTCCCTTAGTTCTTGCCAAAAACAAAACTGATGCCTTTTGAAGCGAATTCAAATAATTTAAAAGTGTAACTCTATCAGTTTCTAATGCCTCTGCCAGTTTAGTAATGTTGGGTTGATAAGGCACTTGTGTTGATAATAAATAGATAAGCTTTCTTATTTTTGGGATTTTGGACAATTCAATAAACTCAATCAAAGCCATATCTTGCTCCAAAACGACATTCAATACATTCATCAACTTATGATGATAATTTTTTGTACCTTCCAAATAAAATGGAAAGTAGCCATACTTCAGATAATTAGAAAAAAATTGTAGTGGTTTAAAATTTGCTGTCAACTCCAATGCTATTTCTTGGTGTTTTTGTATAATATCGTCGAAAGAAACGATGGGTAAGCTCTGGTTTGTTTCAATATTTACAAATTCTCTGAACGATAGCCCCGTTAATGTATGATTGACACTTCTACGACTCAAATCGGCATTCCCTTTTTGTATATCCAAAATGGACGAACCAGAAACCACTACTTTTAATTCGCGAATTTTATCTCTTATATTTTTTAGTTCCTGACTCCAATTTTGATACTTGTGAATTTCGTCAATAAACAAATGCGTACCTCCCAATTGAGTATGTTTTTTAGCCAACTCAACAAGTGTAAAATTGGATAAACTCAGGTCGTCCATGCTAACATACAATGCTTTTGTGTCGAAACCAAATTGCTCTTTTATATGCTGAATAATGAGTGTCGTTTTTCCCACCCCGCGTGAGCCAACAATAAATAGCAAAGGTTCGTCCCAATCAATTTCGTCAATAAAATTCCTTCTGAAAGTAGTTTTTAATGATGACAAATTTTCTTTGTGCTCGATATAAATTTTATCCATACCCTAAAAATTTAAAGCGAAGTTAAGAATGTTTTCTATAAATAACAAAAAAGCAAAAAAAACGTTTATTAGAGTAAACATAATTTTGACGAATTTATCATAAACAACTGTTTTCTGGTGTTCCTGATTAAATATAAAAAAGATAAAGCAAGCAGCTAATGAAATAAACATTTTTCGACTAAGCCTTTAATGTCTCCAAGCTTTTCCAAAAATAAAAAATCCCGTAGATTAAAAAACTTACAAGATTAAATATTTTTTATGATTTCAAAATTTTCAAAAAAATTATTTGAAAAAATTTCTTTTAACGTAACAAAAGTAGTTACATTAAACATTTAATTGTAACTGCTTTTATTACACTAAACTTTTTTAAATTTTTTCTGAAAAAGTTTACTTAAAATCTATTTTAAAAAAATATAAAATCGCACTGCGGAAATTGTCTTAACTGCAGAATTGAAACAATTAAACGCGACCCACTGAAATACTATGAAGTTGTATTAGTTTTGCACCCATAAATTTTCAACCGCTCATGTATAAGAAGAAGATAAAATCGGCACTCATTTCTGTTTATTCGAAAGAAGGTTTAGCACCGATAATTACAGAATTGAATAGACTGAAAGTAAAAATATATTCTACTGGTGGCACGCAGGCGTTTATTGAAGACATGAACGTACCAGTTGAAGCAGTTGAAACGCTCACGACTTACCCAAGTATTTTAGACGGTCGCGTGAAAACACTACACCCAAAGATTTTTGGTGGCATTTTGGCGCGGCGTGAAGAAAGTCACACAGCTCAGTTAGAGAAATACGATATCCCTGAAATTGATTTGGTCATCGTTGATCTATATCCGTTTGAAGAAACGGTTGCCTCGACTAAAAATGAAGAAGATATTATTGAAAAAATTGACATTGGCGGCATATCACTTATTCGCGCAGCGGCAAAAAATTTTCAAGATGTTGTAGTTGTACCCGATAGATATGCTTACGCCGAATTTTTGACAGTTATAAAAGAAAATAACGGCTACACTGAACTCAATGACCGAAAAAAATTGGCTTTGCGCGCTTTCAACGTAACGAGTCATTACGATACTGCGATATATAATTGGTTTGCTGAGAACACAGAAATGACAGCAACTGCGCCTGTTTTTAAACAATCGCTGCAAAAAAGCGAAGTTTTACGCTACGGCGAAAACCCGCATCAGCAAGGTGTATTTTTTGGCGACTTAACAAAAATGTTTGACATTTTAAATGGTCGCGCCCTGAGCTACAATAATTTAGTGGACGTGGATGGTGCAGTGCGATTGATGCGCGAATTTTTAAACGATGCACCGACTTTTGCTATTTTAAAACACACGAACGCTTGCGGTGTAGCGACGAAAAAAACTTTGCACGAAGCCTGGACGGCAGCTTTAGCGTCCGATCCAATTTCGGCTTTCGGTGGTATTCTAATTTGCAACACAACGGTTGATGAAATCACTGCGCGCGATATCAATAAACTTTTTTACGAAGTTTTAATTGCGCCGAATTTCAGCGATGAAGCGCTCGCAATTTTGAAAAAGAAAGAGCAACGCATTTTATTGCGCATCAAAGATTTTACACAACAACCTAAAGCCTTTAAAACTTTATTGAACGGCGTGATTCAGCAAGATGCTGATTTTCGCACGGAAACGGCAGCCGATTTAAAATTCGTGACGCTCACTCGACCAACTGAAACTCAAATTGCCGATTTACTTTACGCGAACATTTGTGTCAAGCATTTAAAATCGAACGGCATTGCCATTGTTAAAAATAGACAACTAATAACGATGGGCTGCGGACAAACTTCGCGCGTGGATGCACTCAAACACGCCATTGAAAAAGCGCAACAACTGAATTTAGATATTACAGGCGCAGCGATGGCTTCTGAAGCATTTTTTCCTTTTCCAGATTGTGTAGAAATTGCGCACAAAGCGGGCATTACTTCCGTCATTCAACCTGGTGGTTCCGTTAAAGATCAGGCTTCGATTGATTATTGTAACGAAAATAATATTGCAATGGTGATGACGGGCATTCGACATTTTTTGCATTAAAGGAACCTATCGCAGTCTATCCGCTGATCGTACTAATTTTTCATCTTTTCTGATATAAAAAATTGCTAAACCACTTAACGCCAAAGCGATTATTAAAAAAGCATAAGGTATAGGATTGGTTTGTATTTCTGGTGATGTGCCGTTTGGCTCATTCAATAAGTGCGTTGCAGCATTTTTAGAAAAATAAGCTACTCCTACAATGAGAAAACCTATTAAAAGATTGCCTAAAATAATAATATTTGTTTGGCTTTTTCTATTTTTAAATAAAATGATGCCATTTATAAGTGCACCGATTATACAATTACTCAGTATAAACAAAGCTTTATTATCCGTCATTGAGTAAACACCATCGTTATATTCATTATAGTTGGGATCGCTAGGAGAGACGCCATGAATTAAAGAAGCGAATGGGAAAATTTTTGTATCCGCAAATACAATTAGAATAATTGCTCCTATTAAAAATAAAGTCTGAACGCGCTGAATCATAATTTTTTATTATTTTGTTCTTAATTGAGATATTCTGTTAAATTTGTACTCAAATGCGATGATTCGTTAAAATAATTTCGTTGCAAAGGAACAAAGATTGTGCAAAGATTGTGCAATTTCTTCAAAGTCACGCAAAAATTATTATTTAGAACTTTACGAAAAACGCAGCACAGTTTGAAATTTTATGGCTCAAACCATTTTGGATTTTAAAAACGAATTAGATCAATTCAGGCGCGCAGAAAAAAATAATTCTGTTGAACAAAACGTCGCTCGCATTTCGCAGCTATTGTTGAAATGCGCGCATTCTAAAATTGTTTCGGACGAAATTAAATTAGAAATTTTGCACGCTTTTATGCAAATTACGATTAAAAACCAAATGTATACGCGCGTTACAACGCACCATAAAGAATATTTAGAATTAGCGCGCAAAATCGGAAACGTTGAAATTGAATTAGATGCCCTGCTCGCTTCCGCCGTTATTTTAGGCATTCAATCCGACTATAAAGAGTCTATGCCACTTTTATTAGAGGCACTCGAAAAAAGTAAATTACAATCTACTAACGAATATACGGCGCGCATTCTGATAAATATTGGCAACGTTTACGCCAATTTATTTAACTATGCGGCTGCTTTAGATCGCTACAATTCGGTCGTACGCGACTATTCAAAAACTTTAGACGATTTTACGCTCGTTGTTTTACACATAAACATTGGTAATTTAAATACAGCTACCGAAAATTTTGAAGATGCGCTCGAACATTTATTAACAGCGCAACATCTAGCGACTTCGGCTAACGCGACAGAATATTTAACACTTTCAAATATTTTATTAGCCCGTACTGCCCTCCAAAAAAAGAATACTTTAGATGCGCAAAAATTTGCTGATGATGCTGCGCAATCGCCGTTGATTCATTTACCCAATACGCAAGGTCGTTCAATACATTTTTTAAACATGGCAGAATTGGCTTTTTTAAAAAATAATATTGCCGAATCTATAACACTTTCGAGGCAAGGCGTTGCCATTGCGCGCCGCGTAAGCGACGACTATTCCGAATTGCGCGGATTTTCTATTTTGGCGCGCGCGTATTCGGAACGCAAAGAATTTAAACAAGCATTCAAGGCGCAAACGCTCTATGCTGAGCGTCAAGAACTGTATCTGAAAAAACAACGCGAGATGCACGCACTCGATTTTGAAATTCGGTATGCACTCAACGATAAACAACGGAAGATTGAAGAACTCACGCGCGAAAATAATTATCAGAGTATTTTGTTGGAAAAAACCAGTCAGATAACGCAGCAAAATGAACAACTGCGCGAAGTCAACGCCGAGTTGCAGCAATTTGCCTACATCACTGCGCATGATTTAAAAGAACCACTGCGCATGATAGGTTCTTTTACGCAAATTTTATTCAAAGAGCAAAGCAAAATATTTAGCTCGGAAGCCTTCACACATTTTAAGTTTATCAACGAAGGCGTTACGCGCATGAGTGCGCTTCTCGACGCGCTTTTGCAATATGCTATCATTGGCAGAACGAATATTGAAACCGAATCTGTTTCTGTAGAAAGTATTGTCAATATGGCGATTAGTAATTTGCGGATTACTATTGACGAATCGCGATCAGAAATTACGATGTCGGATTTACCAATTGTTCATGTGAGCGCTTCACTCTATGTGCAATTGTTCCAAAACCTGCTAAGTAATGCCATAAAGTTTAAATCGCCTAAAGAAATTCCTAAAATTCACATCTCTTCAGAAACTTTTGAAAATGGATTTCTGTTTAAAATAAAAGATAATGGCGTCGGCATCAGCGTTGATCATCGCGAACGTATATTCGTTATTTTTCAACGATTACATTCGCGCGATAAATACGCTGGCACAGGCATTGGTCTTTCTATTTCACAAAAAATTGTCCGCCAATTCGGTGGTAAAATTTGGGTAGAAAGCGAAGAAGATAAAGGTGCTACGTTTTGTTTTACGCTACCGCAAAATTAGGAAACAAGTATTAGCGAATAAGGAATAGGAATAGTGTTTATAAAGTACTTATTTATTTTTTTATTCTTGCGGATTACTTGTTCCTTATTACTTATTCCCTGTTACCTATTCCCTGTTACCTATTCCCTATTATGACGCCTATTTTTCTCACTACGCGATTTTATGCATTATTTGTTACGGCAGCACTTCTGTATGTCGTCGCGTTTGGCGATGCTAATTTTTTTATTTGGGCGGATATGTTTTTGTTTTTGTGTTTCGGACTCATTTTATTCGACGTTGCGTATTTATTTCGTTTTAAACAACCGATTGAAGCTCAGAGAAAATTTTCACGTTTGCTCTCTCTAGGTGATGAAAATGTAGTAACGCTTCAAATTATAAATAAAAAATCCCAGCCAATGAAATTAGATATTATTGACGAACTTCCGACGCAGTTACAAGTGCGCGATTTTCTTTTAAAATTAAAACTCAACGCGAACGAAAGCAAAGAACTCACCTACAACATCCGACCAACGACGCGCGGCGAATATATTTTCGGCGCATTGAATGTATTTCTCGCCTCGCCATTGGGGTTTTTGCAACGCCGAATGATAATCGAATTAAAAAGCAAAGCGATGACGTTTCCATCCATCATACAGATGCAACAACATAGGCTGCGCGTTTTTAGGCGACAGAATCGCGATGCGGGTTCGCGCAAAATGTTTCGTCTGGGCAGTAGCTACGAGTTCGAGCAAATAAAACCTTACGTTGCTGGTGATAATTTTCGCGACATCAACTGGAAAGCATCGAGCCGCACGAACGAGTTACAAGTTAATATGTTTGAAGACGAGCGCGCGCAATCGGTCTATTGTATAATTGATAAAAGCGGCACGATGCGCGCTACGTTTAACGGCATTTCTCTTTTCGATTACGCGCTCAATGCTACACTTGCTGTGAGTAATATTGTTTTACTGAAAGACGACAAGGCAGGTTTAATTACTTTTTCTGCGAATCTCGGCACAACACTTGCTGCGCGCGGACAGACTACTTACTTGCGCAATATCTTACTCGCGCTCTATAAAGAAAAGCCCGGCGAAGAAGCCTCAGATTACAATGTTTTATTTCGCGGATTGCAACGCATTATTCGTACGCGCAGTTTGCTTTTATTTTTCACCAATTTCCAAACTGAAAATATGTTGGAGCGCGCGCTGCCAGTTTTGCGCAACATAAATAAACACCACGTCCTTTTAGTAATTTGTTTTAAAGATACCGAAATTGAAGCTCTCTCGAAACAGCTGGTAACAGATACCAAAGGAATTTTTTTAAACACGATGGTTCAGAAACACCTGAACAAACAGCAGCGCATCGAAGAAAAATTGCGCCTTTCCGGCATCAAGTGTGCGTTTATTGCGCCTGAAGATTTATCAGCACAAACTATTAATGCTTATTTGAGTTTGAAAGCACGACAATTATAATGGACTAATTTTTTATTTTCTACAACTTATCCCTCGTTTTATTAATCTCACTTTTCAATTCTTCATACGGCGTGTAACCTTCCGCATCGGTCAAAGTATTCTGCGCTGCATTTTGGTTTTTTTCACCGTATTGACTATTGGCTTGATTTCTTAATTCCTCAACTTTTTTCGTGAATACGCCTTGAAGTATCAACCAGATAAATACAAAGGGATAAAAAATAAGGAGGTAAATGATTTTCATTATTCCGCCTAAGATGCTTGTTTTAAAAACATCAACAAGATTTGTGAGATACGCGAGAACAACTTTATAATTTACAACCAAAGCGATAATGAGAAATATAAAACCAAATTTATACAGCAACGT
>ENA-OBIO01001000-OBIO01001000.1-metagenomes-genome-assembly--contig:-NODE-1000-length-12441-cov-4.07315_pt1 | contig 12441 bp, 13 predicted proteins | sample MGYA00153383_OBIO01 | MGnify analysis MGYA00153383 | reverse complement strand
AACAGTTCAAGAATTTATTACGACTATTAATGAAAATAGAGACACTTTTGGTAAGCAACCGCTAAAACTACTAGGAGTATTAGCTTCTAAAATATCTACAAATGCTCAATATCTCAAGTATAGTTTTCCTAAGCAAAGAGCTGTAATTAGCGAACGATATGGAATGCCACTAATGGAAGCCGTAATCTACGATCGAACAGCTTTATCTACCTGTTTCAATCAAACTATCATCGTTGGTGATATCGAATATCCTAATCCACAGTCGATTTTTAAATATGCCGATACACATAACGGTACATCCCAAACATCCGCACTTGAGTTTGAAGTATTAGCAGATGAAGTTTTGAATAAAGTGAAATTCTAGCAATGATTAAATGTTACTTTATCGAAGTTGCCAGCATTAAATCGAATCAGCCAAGATCTAATTTTCAAGAATCAGAGATAGAAAAGTTAGCAGATTCAATTCTAGAAACTGATGCACTGATTCGCCCCTTGATTTTACAAGATACTGGTGATGAAAAATATACTGTAATCGAGGGGCATTTAGAATATTATGCTGCTGTCAGAGCCAGAGAGAAAGATTCACTCAAAGCAGAAGAAGTAAATGCTTTTGTTATTCCTGATAAAGTACAAAAATTTGCAATTAAGCAGCTTTCTATCTGCAATAGTAATCTCTTGTCAGTAAGAAAAGATTTGCCTGTGATGGCTACTACAACTACTTCGATCGATATCGATCTAGTTGTAAGCAAATTATTATCAGAAATATCGGGGGCTATAGGATTGCAGACAAAACCAATTTTAGATAGACTTGCTAAACAAGAAAAAATTTTAGAATTGCTTGAAAGTAAACAGTCCGAGCGAGTAACATCATCAGCCATGCAGCAGTTGCAATCGATTTTAGCTCAACTTGCCGAACACAAGCTAATTTTAGATGCGCTTAAACCTAGTAAAGCAGTTAAAACTCCTAGTGTTAGTAAAAAACTATTAGATTTTCGGGCATGGTGCGAACAGCGAAAAGATCTGACTCAATTAGATAATACTCTCAATCTAATTAATACTCTTAATAAAGAACAGCTTGTACTGAGAATGAAGCAATCGGCAATATCTAACGCTGAAAAATTAGCAGCTAACATTATTGACAAGCGTAATACTCAAATCGATCGAAGATTTGATAGTTGGGAAGCTATCTTTACTGTAGGAATCAGTGGTTTGGGTGATGCAACAATTAAAAAGATTATTGACAAACTAAAATAATCTAGCATCAACCCATGCGTTACGGCTGATGCCGAGTACACCCTACACTTACCTAGATGCTCACTGAGGATCGCTATAAAGCGATACAATAGAAGCATTGTAGATACCTTCTCACCTCGAATTAAGGTTGCATGAGTCTCTGTATCAATCCTCAGTGCCTGCAAACGGAGAACTCCGAGCGGATGCTATTTTGTCAAAACTGTGGCTCAGAACTGCTCCTAGCAGGCAAATATCGAGTCGCCAAATTAATGAGCAACAAAGGTGGCTTCGGGGATACCTATGAAGTTACGGAGCGGGGTGTACTCAAAGTCTTAAAAGTCCTCAAAAGTAATAATCCCAAATCGATCGAATTATTCGATCGAGAGTATAAAGTACTAGAAAGTCTGACTGGTGAAGGTATTGCTGGTATCCCCCTGGTTGAAGATTTCTTTTTATACTCTCCCAATGGCTCCCAGACAGCTCTACACTGCTTGGTGATGGAGCGGATCTTTGGGATGGATCTAGAAGAGTATATCAAAGTAATCAAGCGATCGATCGACCAAAAAACCGCGCTCGGTTGGCTGTCTCAATTAACTCAGATCCTCCAAGAAATCCACCGTCGGGGCATTTTCCACCGCGATATTAAGCCCTCAAATATCATTCTCCAACCAGATGGGCAATTAGTCGCGATCGATTTTGGTGCAGCCAAACAAGCAGCAAATATGTCCGCCCAAGGTACGCGGATTTATACCCCTGGTTATGCGGCTCCAGAGCAGATGCGGGGGGAGACTTATGCTCAATCCGACTTCTTTGCTTTGGGACGAACTTTTGTTTATTTACTAACCAATAAAGAGCCGATAGATCTTTACGCTCCCGATCGCGATCTCCTATTATGGCGGGATAAAACTATCAATATCTCTGCCGATTTCTTAGATTTAATCGATCGATTGATGCAGACAGATCCCCACCTGCGCCCCGATACTACCGCAACTATTTTTAGCGAAATTGCCGCTCTAGCTCCCATCGTCACCCGTCACACAGGCTATCCGCCCCTCCAAACCCCCACAAACCCCAACTCGCTCACCCAACCACTCCAGCTCCAGCCTACCGCCGCCATTACCACCCCCCCATCGCCAAAATTACCGCAGTCCAAACTACCACTCTGGCTGGGATTGACTGCACTCCTGCTAGTATTATCCGCCGTGGCGATGTATTTTTTGGGTAATAAAAAGCAGCTAATTCCAGGGATAGCCAGTAATACTGGGGCATCTTTTGCCGAAATCAAAGATGTACCCACAGGGGTATTTAAATTTGGGGGAAGTACCACATGGGCGACTACCAGACAGCTACAATCCTCGATCGATGCGGGGATTAAAGGCGTGTTTCCTAACTTCGATCTCGTCTATACGGATGCCAATTCTCCCGATTTCAAATCGATAAAAAATGGCAAATGCGACAGCAAACCTGGCTCCAATACAGGTATTTGTTGGTTGCTCGAAGGCGATTTAGATTTTGCTCAATCTTCGATCTCACTAGATAAATCTAAATACAAAGACGATCCGCGCGTCATCGCAAATCAACTCAAACAAGTAGCCGTAGCTAATGATGCGCTGAGTGTAGTTGTCAATCCCCAACTCAAACTGGCAGGATTGACGCTCGCCCAATTACGCGATATCTACACGGGTAAAGTAACTAATTGGAGTCAAGTTGGCGGCGAAAATTTACCGATAGTTGCCTTTTCTCGCGATGAAGCTGCTGGCGGTACGGTTTCTTCTTTCAAGGATTTAGTATTGAAAAAAGGCGACAAATGGAAGTTTCAACGCGTTGGTAATACGACTGAGGGTTTACAGCTAGTCAAAAAAAATCTAGGTGGGATCTATTATGGTGCAGCCAAAGAAACGATCGTTGATTCTTGTAATACTAAACCCTTGGCGATCGGTAAAACCGCAGATCGCTTAGTTAAACCTTACCAAGAACCATTACGATCTCCCGCTGATTGCAACAGGGGACAGCGCAATAAAATCGATCCAGCAGTAGTCAAAAGCCAAGCGTATCCGCTCACTCGCCAAATTTATGTAATTATCCAAACCAACGATCCCAACCGCCAAAAAGCTGGAGAGGCTTATGCCAATCTATTAAGCACCAAGCAAGGACAAAACTTACTAGAAAAAGCTGGATTCATCAGCATCGATCGCTAAATGCGCCTAGCTTAACTGAGTAATCCGATTGAATACTCGATCGACTTCTTGCCATAATTGGCGATTGTGAGGATCGACTTTCAGAGCTTTCTTGAGATAAATCCGTGCTTTGTCAAATTCGCGTCGCTGCACCAATTGATGCCCATACTGAGAATAAATAATTCCTTGCCATTGGCAAACCTGTCGATCCTGCGGCGAGTGATGAGCTAAACTCTCAATTAACACGATCGCTTTTAAAAACTGTTGTTGCTTTACTAATGACTGTAATTCATAATATAACTGCCATTTCAACTCTTCCTCACTTTTACTCGGCTTGACAGTTGTTGGTGGAGGTGCAGCACGTTGAGTGACCCTAGCAGTGGTATTTTTAGGGTTAGATGTCGATCTAGTCGGACGTGTGTGGGCTTGACTCTCCAGTGGAGCGGCGACATTCACGAGTAAAAGCTGGTAAGCCTGATTGAGCGTAATAAAGCGTTGATGTGCTTCTAGATCGCCTGGGTTGAGATCGGGATGCCATTTACGGGCTAACGATCGATATGCCGCCTTTAACTCATCGATCGAGACACCTCGACAGATGCCTAATAACTGATAGCACTGGTCTAAATTGGTGGTAGATGCAAGCATTTATTTACCAGAACGCTAGGATTGGACATTTCGAGTAATACTTTGTCAGTATTCCCCGTAATTCGATCGAATTAGCATAGGTACATCTTACACGAAAATATAGTGTATTCAACTACAAATCGCGACCTCTAAAAAACCTTGCAGCGCATCACCATTACCCCCAGCCAAATCCACGCCAACTACATCGCGATCGAACCCGCACAACATCACTACCTCACCCGCGTCATCCGCCTCCAAACTGGTGCCCAATTTCAAGCCATCGATGGCACTGGAACACTCTATCTCTGTGCGCTAACCGCTCACGGCTCCACGTATGCTGCCGAAATTATCCAAACAATTAGCCCAACTGGGATCGAGCGATTAGACGACGCTCCCCACACCATCACGCTGATTTGCGCGCTCCCCAAAGGTAATAACTTCGACGATATCGTTCGCGCCTGTACCGAACTAGGCGTAACCACCATCATCCCCGCCCAAAGCGATCGTACCCTCCTCAATCCCAGTCCGCAAAAGCTCCAGAGATGGCGCAAAATTGCCCAGGAAGCCGCCGAACAGTCCGAGCGACTAATTATCCCCACAATTGCCGAACCACAGCCATTACCGACCATTTTCAATCAACTGCCGATCGACAGTTCCAAATATCTATGTGAAGCCAGAGGAGAATATCCTCACCTGCTCAGTTGTCTCCAATCCAACCAACCCACTGCTACCCAGATTATCATTGCGATCGGCCCTGAAGGTGGCTGGACGGATGCAGAAATAGAATTAGCCATCGAGCATAACTTTCAACTAGTATCCCTCGGACGGCACATCCTCCGCACCATCACCGCCCCAATTGTCGCCCTATCGATCGTTACCGCCACGCGTACAGTTGATAGTTGACAGCGATTCGGAGAGGCTCGCGGGAACGAGACAATCCACCTCAAAGCAGGGGCTTCAAACCCCTGAGCTGTGGTAATCGATTAGGCACCTACGCTGTGCCTAACGGCAGGCTGTCGCCAACGCGAACGATCGGCATGTGGATTGGGGCTAGATGTCTGCTGGATCGATCCCCATCTCCCTGAGCCGTTCCGCCAAGCGAACACTTTTTTCTTCAGCTTGCTCCGCCCGTTGGCGTTCTTGTGCTGCTAACTGACGTTCTTGTGCTGCTAACTGACGTTCTTGTGCTATTAGCTCACCACCCCAGAGGAGTAAGTTCCCAGCCCGATCCCACCACCGCAGCCAACAACCATCATATTCGGACTTTTTCCCGAGCCATTCGCCCAAAAACAAGCCCAAGGATTCAATCCAATAGTGTCGATTTTCATCGGGTGAGGCTAGTTGATACTTACCATCTACCAAGTGATACACCTCTAACACTCTGAGTTGGGGATGAAAAATCACGTAAGTCGGCACTTTTAAAATTTGTTCGTAAAAGTACCACTTACCATAGGGATAATGCGGATTGAATGAATATTCGCCCCCTTCGGTAGCCGAAATAAACTCCATCACGATGCTGGGACGATCTCCCTCAGCGCAAGGAGTGTAGCTGCGGCGACTTTCGCCATTTGGGAAAGGTTTAGTCGCAGGTACATAAACCCAATCTGGAGCCTTGACGACAGTTTTCCCATTGACTGTGGCGCAAATGCCAAAGTTAGTAGCAATAATTACAGATTCGAGTAGTAAGCCAGCTAGCTCTAGAGATTCTCGGAGAGCAGCCGCTAGGAGGGGTTGAAGATTGCTTTCCACTGGTTCGTCAGGTAATTCAAAATCTGGAGGGAGTTTTTCCCAAGTGACTGTAGGTGGGAGCTTTGGAGACTGAATCAGTAGGATAGTCATATTCAGAGGCGATCGCTAGCTGCAACCGAAGTCAGAATGATGTTTTTAGATCTCTATTTTAGCAGTTAATATTATCCCGCTCTCGCCCAAACCAAAACCTGTCCCCAACTATTGATATAATGTGCAGCTTCAGGTGGTGTAGTCACCCCGATACTAGTCCATCGCTGAAACAGGGTGTCAAGGTGCAGATAAATTTATTAGATCGAGTCAGATTGGGAATTGCGGTATTTGCAGCCAAAACAATTACCTCGACAATTCGGACATTCAAACTAGGTGCTGCGAGTGTCCTCCCTGGTACCATCGGTAAACGGCTTCATCCGCAGATTTTAACCATGCTTTCGCAGCAGATTAAGTATGGGGTAATTGTCGTCGCCGGAACTAATGGCAAAACTACTACCTCACTCCTATTGCGCGGAATCTTAGAAAAAGATGGTTGGAAGGTAGTTCATAATGAAGCGGGAGCTAATTTAGTTAATGGTTTAATTACCACACTACTAGAGCATACGAGTCTGACAGGTAAACTCAAAGCAGATTATGGCATTCTCGAAGTAGATGAAAATGTCATTCCCCTAGTATTACCCCAACTAAAACCCAAATATATTCTCGCCCTAAACTTATTTCGCGATCAACTCGATCGATATGGCGAAGTCGATACAATTACCTACCGTTGGCGCAAAGTAATTGCCGAATTATCCAGCGATAGTATCTTGGTTGTCAATGGCGACGATCCAGCCCTGGCTTATCTAGGACAACAACTAGAACAGGGCGAAAACCCCAAACAAGTTAAATATTTTGGACTGACAGAACCAGAATTATACCTAGACAAAATGCCCCATGCGGTAGACTCGATCGACTGTCCGAATTGCGGCACAGCTCTCGACTACAAAGGCTTTTATCTATCCCATCAAGGCGATTTTAATTGCCCGAAATGTAGCTTCACCAAAAGTAAACTCTCGATCGATAGTAAAGAATGGCCCCAGGTACTCATCGGCGTTTACAATCAATATAATACCCTCGCCGCCATTACCACAATGGAATCGATCGGGATTAGTAAACCAGTTATCCTCGATACAATTAGCACCTTCCAAGCTGCATTCGGTCGCTCCGAAGAACTAGTATATAAAGGTAAAAAAGTCCGCATTCTCCTCACCAAAAATCCCGTCGGGATGAATGAAACCATCCGAGCAATCGATCGAGTCAAACAAACAGGTGGTAGCTCCGTTAGTTTAATGGTACTTAACGATCGCACCCCCGACGGTACCGATGTCTCGTGGATTTGGGATGTAGATACCGAAAAATTTGTCAACTCCGGCGGCACAATTATCGTTAGCGGCGATCGAGTTTACGATCTGGCATTGCGACTAGAATACAGCAAAACAAATCTCGATTCAGGCTGTAAACTAATCATCAAAGAAAACCTGCAAGAAGCGATCGATACCGCCCTACAACTCACCCCACCCAACGAAATCCTCCACATCGTCCCCACCTACTCCGCCATGCTAGAAGTCCGCGAAATATTAACAGGTAGAAAAATCCTCTAAGCATAAACCTTCGACAAGCACCAGTAAATCCTCCGCGCCCTTTGCGTTAAAAAAACATGAACCTAGAACTAAAAATCGGCTGGCTCTACCCCACCCTGATGAGCACCTACGGCGATCGAGGAAACGTCATCGCCATCCAACAACGCGCCCACTGGAGAGGAATTAACGTCGAAATCATCCCCTACGATCGCGATTCTCCTCCCGACACGATCCACCAAGTCGATGTGATCGTCGGCGGCGGTGCCCAAGATCGCCAACAAGAAATCGTCATGCGCGACCTCGCAGGTGCCAAAACCGCCGCCATCAAAGCTAAACTAGACGCAGGCGCACCAGGTGTATTCACCTGCGGCTCCCCTCAACTACTAGGGAGATTTTACGAACCAGGATTGGGTGAAAAAATCGAAGGCATGGGCATCATCGATCTCGAAACCAAACATCCAGGGATTGACACCCAGCGGTGCATTGGCAACGTCGTATTCGAGATTACCGCCACCAGACTCGCCGCCGAACTTACCGAGCTGCTAGGGGGTCAAAAGCCGCTCATCGTCGGCTTTGAAAACCACGGCGGTAGAACCTATCTCGGCCCAAATGCCGAAGCTCTAGGCAAGGTCATCAAAGGGTATGGAAATAACGCCACAGACGGCACTGAAGGGGCATTTTATCACAACGCGATCGCCACCTACTCCCACGGCCCACTCATCCCCAAAAACCCCTTCATCGCCGACTGGATGATCAAAACTGCGCTCCAAGCCAAGTATCAAACCGAAATAAATCTCGCCCCACTCGATGACAGTTTAGCCGATCGAGCACGAGCAGCAATGCTAAAACGATTGAACATTAATTAATACTCCTTTCCCAGTGCCAAATTAGACATCTAGGGTAGTAAGTGGATGGTGGATGGTGGATGGTGGATGGTGGATGGTGGATAGACAACGAGTGGGAAGGGATTAATTGATATCTTTGCTTAGTGATTAACTTCCAACTAAGATCTAAAATGGAGCGAATGCCGCACTAAGCTACCCACAAATCGATCCTTACGCAGGGGAGTTTGAGGGGCGGCGTTCCGCTCCTCAACGGGGGGCCTGGGGGTCGGAACCCCCAGATCCGGGTTCTGCCCCCACTAGAAAAATCACCACCCACAAGTTCTCTTCATTTGCCGATTAGCTAATTACAAGCATACAGACATAAGGCTTAACCAGAACACCTTCCCCTAAAACAAATGCGGCATCCTCATGGACACCGCACCTACGCTCAATTGCATCGATCTAATCAAGAGAACTCAACCCGTGAAATTTAAAATTAATCTGCATTCACTTCAGGCGAAGACATTGGTAACTCGATTACTTGTTCGTCCCTAGCGGGCATCGCCAAAATTGGATCGTTCAATGCCACCATCATCGGTGCGGGGATATTGGCTTTATTAGCCGCAAATTGTAATTGAGGATTAGGATCGCCAAATAAGCTACCTAGTCCAGTTACAGCCGCTACTAATGTAGCTGCGATCGCCCCACCGCCAATCCAGCCGAGTTTCCGATTGCGCTGTCGATCGAGTTTACCAAATACTCCCGCCGACAAAGCTTCAGCAGACTGGATACTCGGTACCGCCATGCGCGGGAATGCGTGCTGCATCTTTTGGAGTTGGCGATACTTGTTTTGAAATGCGGGGTCATTGGCTAGCAATGCTTCTACTTGTTTTCGTTCGGTAGGTGTTACCTCACCATCTAGATAGGCACTGAGTAACTCAAACCGTTCGTCCAAAACGGCTCCAGATTGCTCCCCATCGAAATTGTCTATCATGCTCCGATCCTCAATTCTCCTGTGTGTGCCCCAGATTTAAATAACTTTTAATTTTAGCAAACCGATCGCCAGCTAAATCTAAATATATTGCTAATATTCCCAGTTAGGGAAACTTAGTTACGATTCAAAATAACCTGTTAACTGAGACTGTAATCCTGCTCTTGCTCTAGCAATCCGCGATTTTACCGTCCCGATCGATACTCCTGTCACATCAGCAATCTCTTCATACGACAACCCTTCGATTTCCCGCAGGACGATGGTAGTGCGAAAAGCTGCGGGGAGAGTGGCAATTGCCACTCTCAATTGGTCATAAAATTCCACCGTACTCAGATGTTCTGAGGGGTTGGGTGTATCTGAAGCGATATCCCAGTCGATCGTTCCATCCCCGACATTAATCGGCGCATCCAAAGACAGTGGCGGAGCTACCCGCTTCCGTTTTCGTAGCTCATCGTAGAACAGATTAGTAGCAATCCGACTCAACCACCCCCGAAACTTTTCGGGTTCATTGAGACTTTTGATATTTTTGTACACCCGAATCCACACTTCCTGAGCCAGATCTGCTCGATCTTGCCAGTCTGGAGCCAAGTGATACAAAATCCGATCCACATGAGACTGATGCCGACGCATTAGTTCGGCTAATGCTGCTCGCTCTGCCCGTAACCCAGACTGAGCGAGCAAAATCAGCTCATTGTTCGGTAATTTATCTAATTTAGCTACTTGCACTCTGGTTCGAGGGAGGTTTTCCTCAAGCTGGGACCAAGATATGGAAAGTGATTGACTCATGGTAACTAGGGTTTACGCAAAACATCCTCTCTCTCCATGACAATGATTGAGCGAGTGATGTTCCCAACTTTAGCTAGGAGCATTTGGAGCGATCGCCATTTATCCATCCAACCGCATCAACGCGTAGCTCTATCCCTTAATCTTGAGCAGTTCTACGTCAAAGATCAGAGTTGCATTGGGGGGAATCACGCCGCCAGCACCGCGCGCGCCATAGCCCAAATCCGCTGGGATAATTAGCTTGCGACGACTACCAACCTTCATGGTACTGAGTCCTTCGTCCCAACCTTTGATGACTTGACCTTCGCCAATTTGAAACTCAAATGGTTGGTTGCGATCGCGGGAACTGTCAAATTTCTTACCGCTTTCTAGCGTACCAGTATAATGCACCGATACAGTCTGCCCTTTGGCTGGTGTTGCACCCGTACCTTCAGCAAGTTCGACATATTTTAGTCCCGAAGCCGTTGTAACTTGATTTTCGTTATTCTCCATAGCAATTAAGTTAGATGGTGTGAGTGTGGACTGACTGACAACTGGAACCGAGCCAGTGTTGAGGGCTGCTCCCGCTGTTGCCTTGGGTGTGCCGACAGCGAACTGAAATACTAGGATGAGAATACCGCATCCGAGCATCAATCCTAAACTGACTAAAATTTCTTTCATACTCAATTTGATGTGAACCACTATCTGATTATAGTCATCGGTGGTTGGTGGGATGGAGTCATCATTGCTAGCATCGGCAATAACTAGCCCCAGAAATTGGCTATTTCCATGATTTATTTTCTTGGTCCCGCACCTGACGTTCGAGCCTGTCGATGCGTCCGCGCAATTCGTCCATCTCACTCTGGCGCGGTACGCCTAGATCTTGCATGGTGTTCCGAATTAGCCGCTGCATCTGCTGCTCAAAGTTCGCCGGATCTAGCTTCATCTGCCCCATCAGGTCATCAACAAATGATTTAGCTTGTTCGGGATCGATCTTACCTTCTTTGACCAGTTGTTCGCTGACTTCGCGGACTCTTTCGGCAACCAATGAAGTCGTGCCGATCCCTAACGTTAAAATTTGTTGCAGCCAGTTATTATTATCCATAGTTTATATTTCATCACTATCCCTATTTTATGCGGGAGGGCGACTTGCGATCGGGGAGATATCCGAATACCCTACCATCGATCGGTCGCTCCTGTGGCTCTGAGACATCCCAGAATCCTAAACCTCATTGATGAGAGGGTAGAGGGTAGTTCTACCCTCTACCCTCTACTCACGTAACTCAAAAGTCTGCCCGTACCAGTCGGGCGAGTCAAGCCCAATCGTAAACTGAGAGACTGTTTCCGGCCAAATCCACCGGATTTCATTACTAATTTTTTGATGTTTTTGGATCAGACGCTTGTGGATAATCTGATTTGGACACAAAATTTCTAAGCCAGTCACCAGCGAGCCTTGTTCTGTCTCCCGAAAGAGCGCGTCATCCAACAAGGCGCGGGTACTGCTATTAAACTGACTATAAAAAAGTCGTAATCTGTCGCCAAAAGTTTCCTCTAGATACAGATCGTCCCAATCGAAGGAGGGGTAGAATAAATAATCTTCTTCTTCTGGTTCTAGAGAATTCATACAAAAGATTTAGTGATGATGCAACAATATTCGGTCTGTGGAGGATATTTTTGACCTGCAATTATTCTCACTGAATTTCGATCGAATTGAATCGGACTTTTGTATGATATTTGACAGTTAAATTACCGATTTTTCTCCCAAATAGCTCAAGATTACCTGTCAGGTGTGAATCTGGCTGCCAAAACGCCACTCAAGAACCCAAATAGATGTCCTTCCCAAGAAACACCTGGGACAGAAGGTAGTACTCCCCATAAGACGCTACCATAAGTGACACCAACAAATAAAGCAATGATGCCAGAGCTGAGGCGGCGATCGAAATAGTAACGCGCGAGCAGAAAACCTAGATAACCAAAAATTACGCCACTGGCACCGATATGTAAGCCACTCGCACCAAATAACCACGTTCCTAAACCGCCAAGTACCATACAAATGACTGACACGATGACAAAGTTAGTGATACTTTGAGCCATAATCAGCCAGCCGAGGACGATAAAAGGCACGGTATTGGCAATTAGGTGAGCAAAGTTGGCATGTAAAAATGGTGAGAATAAAATTCCGCGCAAACCGATCGGCTGACGGGGTAATATTCCTAGTGTATCGAGTCCACGATCGAAGACAAATGTATCGAGGATCTCCAGTCCCCACATCAACCCTACTAGGGTAATGAGGATCGAGATCTGGGTTCTAATTTCGACAACCACTCCTTTCATATTTTTACCTAAGTACTCATGACGATCGATACCAACTACCTTACCTATGGTAACAATTCCGCAGCGATATGATAAAAGCCTAAGAGGATGTTTGGAAATACGGAGAGTATAAAAGATTCAGGCAAGTCTCCGTAGCA
>ENA-OBIO01000997-OBIO01000997.1-metagenomes-genome-assembly--contig:-NODE-997-length-12480-cov-4.33924_pt1 | contig 12480 bp, 12 predicted proteins | sample MGYA00153383_OBIO01 | MGnify analysis MGYA00153383 | reverse complement strand
GGTGCGTTTGCATGGTACGAAAGATTATCTAGATCTGATTTTACTGCTCGAAAAATATCCTAAACTGCATCAGACGGTCAATTTGGTGCCATCGCTGATTTTGCAGTTGGAGGATTATATTGCTGGGACAGCCTTCGATCCCTATCTAGAGCTGGCATTGATGCCTGTCGAGCAACTTCAAGCCGCACAGAAACAGTTCATTATTCGACACTTTTTTGATGCCAATCATCATACGCTGATCGATCCTCATCCTCGGTATAGCGAACTGTACCACCAACGTCAAGAACACGGCGAACCTTGGTGTTTCGAGCAATGGGTCGATCGAGATTATAGCGATCTATTAGCATGGCACAATCTCGCATGGTTCGATCCCTTGTTCTGGGAAGATCCAGAGATCGCGCACTGGCTGGCGCAGGATCGAGATTTTAGTCTGAGCGACAGACAGCGGATTTATTCCAAGCAGCGGGAGATCCTACGGCGGATTGTCCCCCAACATCGCAAGATGCAGGAATCGGGACAATTAGAGGTGACGACTACACCTTACACACACCCGATTTTACCCCTCCTCGCCGATACCAATGTGGGACGAGTCGCAATTCCCAATATGACTCTACCAGAACAGCGATTTCGCTGGGCAGAAGATATCCCGCGCCATCTGAGCAAGGCTTGGGAGATGTATAAGGATCGCTTTGGCTGTGCGCCACGGGGCTTGTGGCCGTCAGAACAGGCGGTAAGTCCAGAGATGTTGCCTTATGTTGCCCAGCAGGGTTTTAAATGGCTGTGTACGGATGAAACAATTTTGGGTAGTACCCTCGGTCACTATTTTCATCGCGACGGTGCGGGTAATGTGCTCGAACCTGAGGCACTATATCGCCCCTACAAGGTAAGTACACCCGACGGCGACTTATCAATGGTCTTCCGCGATCGCCGATTATCGGATTTAATTGGATTTACATATAGTGGGATGCCCGCCGAAACCGCTTCGGCAGATTTAGTCGGACATTTACATGCGATTTCGCGATCGCTGATTGCCAAAGAAGGTCATGATGGTACTAGTCTCGAACAACCTTGGCTAGTCACGATCGCACTTGACGGCGAAAACTGTTGGGAACACTATCACCTCGATGGTAAACCCTTCCTCGAACACCTCTACCAGACTCTCAGCGACGATGAGACGATCAAACTCGTCACTGTTTCCGAATTCCTCGACGAATTCCCCGCCACAGCCAGTTTCCCCGCTCCCTCACTCCATACAGGTTCGTGGGTAGATGGTAGCCTGACTACCTGGATTGGCGATCCTGCCAAAAATCGGGCGTGGGATCTGCTCACCACGGCTAGACAAGTCCTCGCCAATCATCCTGAAGCTACCGAAACAAGTAATCCCGCAGCGTGGGAAGCCCTATATGCCGCCGAAGGTTCGGATTGGTTCTGGTGGTTTGGAGAGGGACACTCCTCCAACCAAGATGCGATGTTCGACCAACTGTTCCGCGAACATCTGATCGCTCTGTATCAGGCTTTAAATGAGCCTGTACCAGCTCAATTGAGTCTGGCTGTAGAGTCCCACGAACGCAAGACTACCTACCGTCCAGAGGGTTTTATCAACCCTAAGATCGATGGCAGTGGGGACGAGCAAGATTGGAATTTTGCGGGACGATTGGAGATTGGCGGTGCCAGCGGTACGATGCACCAAAGTAGCGCGATACAGCGGGTTTACTATGGAGCGGATCACGTCAATTTCTACCTACGAATGGACTTTAGAGCTGGTGTCAAACCAGGTGTAGAGATCCCCAATGAGTTGAACTTGGCTTGGTACTATCCCAAGGAAACGATGCACAATAGCCCGATTCCATTGGCAGAATTACCCCGCAAAGCACCGACTAATTATCGGTTCCACCATCGCTTGCTGATCGATCTGACAACTAAGTATACTTGGCTGCAAGAAGCAATGGATTACGATCGGTGGGAGGCTCGATCGAGCAATGCGCTAGTAGCCTGGGATAAGTGTCTAGAAATCGCCGTACCCTGGGCAGATCTCAATCTAGAACCCGATTATGGGCTACAAATGGCACTGGTATTCTCTGATTGCGGTCGTTATCGTCAGCACATCCCAGAGCAAGGTTGGATTAGTTTGCAAGTACCTTAGGCTTTAGGCTTTAGGTTTTGGGTGGGTAATTCCCACCAGCTAGGTTTCAAGCTTTTACGATGCGATCGATCGTGGCAGCAACTTACTTTGCCAAAAATAGTGATGGAGGAAGATTAAATCGATCGCTTAATTTCTCAGCATGAGTTTTATCGATCGATCGTCTTCCATCCATGACCTCAACCACAAGATCTTGAGAGCCAAACACACCAATCAAATCTGCTGGCTAAAGATGATTGGCTTCCATCAAATGCAACAATCGGCTGTGAGGAGTTGATAAGTTTTGGGATGGATAATGTTCTAACTCAAATTTCTCGACTAAGATGACAAATAGATCGAGTAGCCGACTTTCGTCAATGCTACTCGACTCTTTATTCATCAATAATTCAATAATTTCTAATACCCGTTGATATTCCGCTTCTGTCTCGTTGGCGTAGCCTCTCCCGTGGAGAATCGGTATATTTTGATGAATTGTCATTTTTTAATCGTCGATTGTCAATCGGGAATTAATGCCATCAAACTCAACACAACATTGATTTAAAACATCCCTGCTACAGATAAATGTGGCTCTTCTAACCAAACTTGCTTGATTAATAAATCTCGATAACCATAGTCTCGATAGACTCGTTCTATTAAGTTTCGTTCGTTGGGATCGTGGTCTAAAACTCGACCATCTTCAAAAGCAACGAATTCACATAAGTATCGATCGACTAATTCAGGCTTGATGCTCTCGTACAAGTTTTTTTGTCGATCGAGATATTCGAGACGAGATGTTGCCAGATGTGGGTTGTTATTCATAGTACTGCGTACTCTTTAGATATTAATTATAACTTGCACCGATCGATTAATTTTCTATAGCAATCCTAAATGAAAAGCCATGTGGATACTGGTGTGTTAGGCTTCAGCCGTAACGCACCAGTATCGATACCCAAGGATATGATTTAGGACTGCTATAATATTCGATCGGTGCGATGATATCTTGCTCCTACACTAGGTTATCAACAACCAGCAGAGAGAATTTCATCGGCGGTTAAATTTGTCAGCGTATCTTGAAATTGTAACTTATCATTACCACGATAGATTTGCTCTCGATATCCTGCTGGTGTCAATGTTAGAACCATAATTTCTCGAACGTGTGGATCGATAATCCAGTAGATCGGAATATCTCGATCTTGGTATTGCATTCGTTTGGCAATATAATCTCTGTCTCGCTGCAAATCGCCAGGACTAACTACTTCTACAACTAAATCTGGCGGTGCCATCTGCAACCTGACTGTATTGCGTAAACGTAATTGCTCGATGTGTTCTGTTTTAATAATTGTCAAGTCGGGATAACGATTGCGGGGTTCTCCATTTACTTCCAACTCTAGCCCATGTCCCCGCACTCGTAAATAACCGACAATCGGCAGGAAAAAACTTAATAAAAAATTAGCAATCCCAATATTAAATCCTGACTCTGGTGGCACTTGGACTAATTCACCATTGAATAATTCATACAGTCGATTGTTGTCATCTGTATAGGCTAAATAGTCCTCAAAAGATTCAAATCGAGCCTGGGTTACTACTACTGGTGATAAGGTCATCGAAGCGACACTCCTGCAATGGCAAGGACTGAGTATATTGTACCAATACTGAAATAGATTCTCCAGCAGCGGCTACTTCTGGTGAGCGAAGCCTGCGCTTAGTAAGCCAACGGGTAAAGTATCGTGTAAGCTGGATAACATCGGGCAAAACCTAACATCAATAGTCTCGATCGACATACAATGACAATTAGCCCCACACAGTTCGCGGCATGTATCCGTTGGAGCTAAATGGGGAATCTATTGAGTCGATCGCAGCAACCTAAAACCCACATCCCAACTCCATGACTATTTTTACGTTGCAATCAGTTAAAAAAGACTTTGGAATCAAAGAGATTCTCAAAGATGGATCGTTTAGCTTAGATGCGGCGGACAAAGTTGGTTTGATCGGTATGAATGGCTCGGGTAAATCAACTTTACTCAAGATGATTGCAGGCTTAGAACCGATCGATGGCGGACAGATTTTGCTCAATCCTGGGGTGACGACGATCTATCTACCTCAGCAGCCAGAAATGGATCCCACTCATACGGTACTAGAACAAGTATTTGCCAACAGTGGCGAACAGATGCAGCTAGTCCGCGACTATGAAGAAATATCTGAAAAATTAGCACACATTGGAGATAATGATTCCACGGAATTATTGAATAAACTATCCACTGTGATGCAGCGGATGGATGCGGTGAATGCTTGGGATTTGGAAACCAAATCTAAGATTATTCTGACTAAATTGGGGATTCATGATTTTGAGGCGAAAGTTGGCGATTTGTCTGGTGGATATCGCAAACGAATTGCCCTAGCAGCAGCGTTATTGTCGGAGCCAGATGCTTTATTAATGGATGAGCCAACCAACCATCTAGATGCGCTGTCGGTGGAGTGGTTGCAGGAGTATCTCAGTCGGTATCGGGGCGCGATCTTATTGATTACTCACGATCGCTATTTCTTGGACAAGGTAACTAATCGGATCATCGAGATCGATCGCGGTGATATTTTTACTTACAGTGGTAACTATACTTATTATCTAGAGAAAAAAGCCTTGGCTGAAGAGTCGATGGTTGGTACCCAGCGCAAACATGCAGGTTTATTGCGGCGGGAATTAGCTTGGTTGCAACGTGGAGCAAAAGCTCGTAGTACCAAACAGAAAGCGCGGATCGGACGGGCGGAAGATCTCAAAGAAAAAGAATTTAAACAGACAACTGGACGAGTAGATATTTCTACCCCGACACGGCGAATTGGTAAGAAAGTTATCGAAATTGAGGGCGTATCGAAAAGCTATGGCGATCGCCAGTTAATCTCTGATTTCACCTATGAATTTTCGCCGGAGGATCGAATCGGAATCATCGGTGAAAATGGAGCGGGTAAATCGACGCTAATGGACATCTGTACGGGCAGATTGGCACCTGACAAAGGTCGTGTCGATATCGGTGCCACAATTCATATCGGCTACTTCGATCAACATTCCGAAGATTTGCAAGAAGCGGGTACCGAACAACTCCGCGCGATCGACTATATCAAAGAAGTCGGTGAATATGTCAAAGTTGCCGACGGTAGCCAAATTAGCGCGTCCCAAATGTTGGAGCGGTTTCTATTTACACCCAACCAACAATACACACCGATTAGTAAACTCTCTGGTGGTGAAAAAAGACGATTATTTCTGTTGCGAGTACTGATGAGTATGCCCAACGTATTGATCCTCGACGAACCGACAAACGATCTCGACGTGCAAACCCTCGGCGTATTGGAAGAATATCTATCCGAATTTAACGGTTGTGTAATTGTAGTTTCGCACGATCGCTATTTCCTCGATCGTACCGTTGAGAAAATATTCTCGATCGAAGCTGAAGGCAAAATCCGCGAATATCCTGGCAACTACTCCGTCTATCTTGATTATAAACAAGCTGAAGCCAATGCCGAAAAATTAGCCGCAAAAAATCAGGCTGCCAAAAAAGTAGTTGCCACACTACCACCAGAACCACCCAAACCCGACACTCAAAAACGCCGCCTATCCACTTGGGAACAACGTGAATTTACTAAACTCGAAGCCCAAATCGCTAAATTAGAAGCAGATAAAGTCAAACTCGCACACCAATTATCTCATTCCCCGAAAGCAGATTATGGTCAACTTCAAGCACTAAATGCCCAACTCGAACAAATCAATCAAACCCTCGATACTACTACCGAACGTTGGTTAGAATTGGCTGAATTTAGCTAGATTAGAGTGGTTAAGTATCACTGAGATCTGAAGATTCGATCGGATACAACTCGATTTTTGGAATCGATAATCTGCACAGATATTCTTGTCTGCTTACCTTTTGGTAGTGGTTTTCCCACTGGAGTTACCCGATAAGTATAACCAGCATTTTTCCAGATCCGAGTATTGCCCTGCTGACTCGATTTGGTGTGGGCGATCCTCAGACAGCGATTTTGAGGAGCGCAGCTATAATAATCACCTCTTGATTCGAGATCGAGAGTAGATCTACTACTTTTATAAGAGCCTAAAATCAATCCACCAGCTTCAGCGATAGTTGAAGTTGCGAGCGTGGCGAATACTCCAGTTGTCAGTAAAATTTGAGTAAATTTCATCATGTCTGGATTCGATCGATATAGATGTTAAATTAATTGATAATTGATAATTGCGGATGCGCGCTCGTCGGGGAACCCGACGGTTTAGCGCACCAAGCAGATAATTGGGTTGTTAGGGTACTGGACGGGTCTCCCACCCAGTGGGGGATTTCAACAAACCCTCGGCAAAGCCTACGTGTGGCGAATCGCTGTCAACTGTCAACTGTCAACTGTCAACTGTTTAACCATCCTACTCATGGAACCAACCGAATGGTGGTTGCCATTTATACTTTTTAAGATCGATGCGATTGCCCTGGTTGAATTCTATTCCCTCTTGTTCTAGGAGAGTTTTCTGTAAATAGTCACCACCACAGCGGGCGATGGAGTAGGAAACTTCACCCTTGGAATTTACTACCCTTTGCCACGGAATATCGGTTTCGATCTCTACCCGAAATAGCGCGTAACCTACCAATCTGGCTTTGCCATCCAAACCAGCTAACTCGGCAACTTGCCCATAGGTAAGGACTGTACCGAGCGGAATTTGCTTGACTACATCATAGATTCTTTGGTACTTTGTCAAACTCACAGTCACGCTTGATGAAACGGGGAGTGGGTTGCCTTGATTTGCCGCTTCTTCATACAAGTTTGCACTTAGCGATTCCAGGTACGTTGGTAGACTCTAGGCTTTACCAGTCGCCTCAATCCCCTGACTGAATTGCCGTGATAATTGCCAGATTAGCTGCTGGAAATTGGTATCGATTCAAATCGCTGACATCTACCCAGCGAATTTCGTCAGACTCGATCGGTTGAGGAGTACCACTGATATGCTGACAATGATGAACGATGAGGGTAATCTGGAATGTGGGATAGGTATGCTCGATCGTCATCAGATGCTCCCCTACGGTAATTTCGATCGCCAGTTCCTCATAAATCTCCCGCAGGATACAATCAACTACCTTTTCCCCTGCTTCGATTTTACCACCTGGGAATTCCCACAGTCCTCCCATTGTGCCATTTAGCTTTCGCTTGTCGATTAGGATTTGCCCAGATTGATTCCAGATTACCGCGACACCAATTCGTTTATGGGGTAGTTCTAGATTCACAATTCCATCTCAAAAAATATTTAGATCTATAGGAGCGATTCGAGCTTAAACCTGCCCCTCCGAACGCAATAAAAATGCCAACATAAAAAAAAGCCCGCTGATGCGGACTTAACTATTTTGATTATGAGGCTAAATATTCACCGATATCTGCTTTGCGTTTGCGGAGTTTGGCGATGGCTTCACGCTCGATTTGACGTACTCGTTCGCGGCTGATATTGAGTAAGTCACCGATTTTCGCCAGGGTAAGCGGTTGAGTATCTTTCAACCCAAACCGCAGGGTGAGGACTTGCTGTTGCTGAGGAGTGAGTTCGGACATCATCCGCTCCAAGTCTACTTGAAGTGATGAGTTGGTCACATATTCCTCTGGAGAGATCCCTGGATCTTCTAACAAATCTCCGAGTTCGGTGTCTTGATTGTCACCTACCCGTAAGTCTAGTGATAATGGTTGACGTGCACGTTCTAGATACTCTCTAACTTGTTTGGACGTTAACTCTAGTTCTGCTGCTAGCTCGTTGATTGTCGCTGCTCGTCCAAATTGTTGGGCGAGAGCGCGTTGGGCTTTTTTGATTTTGTTGAGCTTTTCGGTGATGTGGATTGGGAGCCGAATCGCTCGCGCTTTTTCCGCAATAGCGCGGGTAATCGCTTGGCGAATCCACCAGTAGGCATATGTCGAAAACCGATAGCCTTTACTAGGGTCGAATTTTTCGACTCCACGCTGCATCCCGATTGTCCCTTCTTGGATCAAATCCAACAGGTCGATATTGCGCTTGATATATTTTTTGGCAACAGACACTACCAGTCGGAGATTAGCTTCTACCATGCGGCGTTTGGCGTTTTCACCCGCAGAAACGGTCTTTTGCAGTTGAAGTGGATCGATGTTGGCAGCAGTTGCCCATTCAGTTAAACTTGGTTCTTGGCCGAGTTCTTCGATGAGAGTATTTTTGACCGCCATCAGGATCACCAACTGCTGTACCTGCTTACCATACAGGATTTCCTGCTCGTGGGTGAGCAGGGGCACGCGCCCAATTTCACGGAGGTAGGTACGGACAGTATCGGTTGATGCTTGAGCAGTTTTCATGACTCTGGCTAAAAATGTAGGGGGAATTTAGATGCAAAATCTCAAGTGCAAGGTCTGTCTGAGCGACAGTTGCGACATGTGAGCTGGAGATTTGCCCCAGCTTAAAACAAAGGCAAGACAGTTAAATGTCGATCGCTGTTGCGGCAGTAGCCATTAATTACACTTGGTTCTCAAGTTGACTTCATACGTTTGTTCTAACAATTTTAACATTTCTACACATTTACTGACTAACTTTTTTAATCCTCAGCCAATTGGCTGACAGTAAAGACTCTGAACATTATAAGCGTCGATCGGGTCGGTCTTTACACCCAAATCTTCCCAAATAACCGCCCTAGTCGATCTATTCTCACTCTCATCATAGTTACTATTTATTTACATACCTGCGATCTACAGCACAATAGGAGATATTTAGATTCAATGCAGACACTTTGGTTGGCTCGTCATGCACATCGATTAGATTTTATCCAGCCTGAATGGTTTGATACTGCGGTTTACCGTTACGACCCGCCACTTTCGGCTCAGGGGTTCGATCGAGCCATCTCTTTGGCTCGCGAGTTGAGTCACTGCTCGATCGATCGCATCTTCACATCTCCCTTTCTGCGGACGATCCAAACGGCAGACCCACTAGCTAGATTACTTCAGTTACCGATCCAGCTCGAATGGGGGCTATGTGAGTGGCTGTGTCAAGAATGGACTTCAGAATTTCCAGCGACTACTCCAGTTGACGATTTGGTCGAATGTTATCCAAATATTGATGCTAATTATCAATCTCTAGTTATGCCCTACTATCCTGAAACTGCTGAAGACTTAGACATACGTATTGATATCTTAGCACACAAGTTGGTTCGAGACAACTATGAAAATGGCTTGGCGATCGCTCACAAAGGTTCTGTACTGGGTATTGTAGCCGCCTTAACGGGTGAAGATGAGTGGCGAACTTACGATTTAGCTTGTGGTGGGATAATTAAATTAGTGTACGCTGACGATCGCTGGTCAGGTATCATCCAAGGGTAAGCCATGTCGGAGTGCTGAGAGCCGAGCCTGGACTTTGGCATCGAGGGAGTTGACCAAAAAGCGTTTAGAGGATTGTTTTTGGGGGCGATGTCGTTGCTTCGATCTTTTGGCACTGAAATCGACATCTGAAATCAGTTGCAAGGAGGAAATCCATTCGGCTCCAAACCCGATTGCTGTCAATTGTTGGGCGCGATCGGATGTTGCTACAATTAGTCTAGAAGCTGAGTATTGTAAGTCGTGGCGAAATGCTGCACAGAACTTCTCAATGTACGTATCGGCAGTTTCGAGAAAGTCACTGTAGTGAATCGATAAGTTTGGCGTAATTGTCTCACAATAAGCTGGGACATCCCGACTGTAAGCATCAAAAACTATTTTAGTTTGGTAATCTTCAAATACACTGTAGTTGATCAAGGCTTCTACTAGTTTCGATCTTGCTGCTTCTAGATCTTCTTTCGAGCCTGACTGGAGCGGATTTTGCCTGGTCTGTCGTTGACCTTTGATGTGCCCAAGGCAATCGTGTAAGTCTGTCCAGGCTCCAATCACGTTGTAGCCGTCAACGAGCAATACAGCTTGTTTTCGTGAGGGAGGCATGATTCAAATTACAACCTTCTTAATAAATTTTTATATTTGCTCTTTTAATAGTAGCAAGTTGTGGGACAAGTGGATAGGGGGTCGGGGATGAGGAGAATATTTGGATTTTGGATGATAATCCATACACAATAAGCGATCGAATCCCCTAGTCCCTATTATCTAAATGATTTCTCTCATTAATCTTTGGCGCATCCGATCTGGATTGCCTCGATCGACTAATTTGCCATGCTCTAGCAAAAATGCTCCATCACAATAGTCTAATTCTTCAAGCCGATGAGTGACCCAGAGCGCAGTCAAGCCACGACTTTTGACGAGTTCGCGGACTCTGGCGACGAGATCTAGTTGAGCGTCGGGGTCGAGCAGGGCTGTAGGCTCGTCAAATAAGATAACTTCGATTTGTCTGGCGATCGCTCCAGCGATCGCCACACGCTGTTTTTGACCGCCACTGAGTGCATAAATAGGACGACGGATCAGATCGGCGAGGTTTACAGCATTCAGAGCTTCAACGACACGATGACGCACTTGGCTGGGAGTAAGTCGTTCGGCAACTAACCCAAAAGCGACATCAGCACCGACAGTCGGCATCACCAACTGGTAATCGGGATTTTGGAACACAATTCCCAAACCACCATGAATATCGATCGTCCCAACCTGAGGAGCCAGTAATCCAGCAATGAGCTGTAATAATGTCGATTTACCGCTACCATTGGTACCCAAGAGCATCCAAAATTCGCCGCGCGGTACTGATAGAGAGCAACCATCGAGGACATTTTTCCCAGATTTCCAGGCAAAGGAAAGATCCTTCACCTCGATCGCTGGTAATGGTAGTGGTAAGGATTCAGTCATAGTATTTTAAGGTTGCCGATCGCTCTACCAAAGACATAGAGAAGATCGAGCTAGGTTTTTAGCTGGCGATTTCAGCATATGAGACAAACCCAGGCGTTTTACCTGAGGCAGCCGCACCAGATTTTTCATACATTTGAGCGGCAACGATCGAATCGGTCATCACGGCAATTTTCTTTTCTGGCTGACGATCGCAAGACAATTCTAGCAAAGAGCGATCGTTCGATTTTGTCGCTTCCAAAACCTGTTGATAGACGGTATTAGCCTCTTCGACAGTCTTGCGTTGCACTGACATGGGCATTGCCGTATTTTTGAGCAGGATTTCGATGACGTACATATAAGGAGAAGATTGTGGTAAGCATCCTAATTGTAAACGATCGATAATTTAGTGGATAGTGACCGATCGAATTCGGATAAGAAGTAGAGATAGGAGCTTCGGCGGCAATGAGGAGCGAGTGTCGCTATCCTGAATATCTCTAGTCGATCGGACAAATAGTAAGTATAAATACTCATAAACTTCGGTGTGATGAGAGTCAAAAGGGTTATTTATCGGCAAAATATTAAACATTAGCGAAGAAAATCTAAAGATCCTCGCCATTTCGACACAATTCTATTAGACTAAGTAAAGAAACGTAAACTGATTTAATAAACCAGTTAACAATTGGTGTGCTGATTACGTATTTAAGCTACGTAAATTCAGTCCCCGCTATCATGTCCTCATAATATCTGGAGATTTACTGCACCATGACTATTGCAGTTGGCAACCAGCAGGTCGATAGAGGCATCTTTGATGTCGTAGACGACTGGCTAAAAAAAGATCGATTCGTGTTCGTAGGTTGGTCTGGTGTCTTACTATTCCCTTGTGCGTTCATGGCACTCGGCGGCTGGATGACTGGTACCACATTCGTTACATCCTGGTACAGTCACGGTTTGGCTTCTAGCTACCTTGAAGGTTGTAACTTCTTGACCGCAGCTCTTTCCACTCCTCCTAACAGCGTAGGTCACTCCCTGATGCTGCTATGGGGACCTGAAGCACAAGGCGACTTTACTCGCTGGTGTCAACTAGGCGGTCTGTGGGCATTTGTTGCTCTTCACGGCGCGTTTGGTTTGATCGGCTTCATGTTACGTCAATTTGAAATCTCTCGCCTAGTAGGGATTCGTCCTTACAACGCTTTAGCTTTCTCTGGTCCAATCGCAGTGTTCGTCAGCGTCTTCCTAATTTACCCATTGGGTCAATCTGGTTGGTTCTTCGCACCTTCATTTGGAGTAGCAGCAATCTTCCGTTTTATCCTATTCTTGCAAGGTTTCCACAACTGGACTCTCAATCCCTTCCACATGATGGGTGTTGCAGGGATTCTCGGCGGTGCGCTACTGTGTGCGATTCACGGTGCGACTGTAGAAAACACTCTGTTTGAAGATGGCGACGGCGAATCATCGAACACATTCCGTGCGTTCGACCCTACCCAAGCTGAAGAAACCTACTCGATGGTAACTGCAAACCGTTTCTGGTCGCAAATCTTCGGTGTAGCTTTCTCCAATAAACGTTGGTTGCACTTCTTCATGCTCTTCGT
>ENA-OBIO01000996-OBIO01000996.1-metagenomes-genome-assembly--contig:-NODE-996-length-12486-cov-2.78891_pt1 | contig 12486 bp, 4 predicted proteins | sample MGYA00153383_OBIO01 | MGnify analysis MGYA00153383 | reverse complement strand
ACTATTTAGGTTTTCTTCCAACAGATGAATCGAACGAAGTAGAAATCCTGGTTGGCTCTTTCATGTTTTTACGAAGAGCTGCAATTGAAAAGATGAAAGTCTTGTTGGATGAATCATATTTTATGTACGGCGAGGATATTGATTTAAGCTATCGCATTTTAAAAGCGGGTTACAAAAATTATTATTTAGCCGATACGACCATCATTCATTACAAAGGTGAATCAACGAAAAAAGGAAGTTTGAATTACGTCCGCACGTTTTACAACGCAATGTTAATTTTCGTGCGCAAAAATTTACCGCGCAGCAATGCGTGGTTATATATCGCCCTCATTCAAATTGCTGTTTGGTTTCGCGCATTAATTACGGTGCTTTCCTATTTTTTTAAAACGCACTTTCTGCCTCTACTCGATTCAATTCTGATTATAATCGGACTTTTTTATTTGAGAAGTGTTTGGACAAATTTTTATTTTTCGGATAGTAGCTATATTAAACCGCACATTTTTTTAGTCAATTCAATTATCTACACGGTTATTTGGTTGAGTTCGGTTTTTTTTAGCGGCGGATATGATAATCCCATTGCGATGCGACGAGTTTTGCGCGGTATCGTCATCGGAACAATTTTAAACGCCTCTGTTTATGGTTTATTAAATCTTTCGTATCGTTCTTCGAGAATGATTTTATTGCTTGGTGGCATTTGGGCATTTTTAGCAACCGTTTTTGTGCGTTGGTTAGCATCAGTCTTTAATAAAAATATTCTTTTCAATGAAACTAAATCGGATAGAAAACTTGTAGTTGTTGGTGATAACGAAGAAACAGAGCGCGCGCAAAAAATTTGGTTAAAAAAAAACCCGAATGGTTATTCTTTAGGCTTTGTTAGTATCAATGATTTTTCTTTTAAAAAAGATGCTCTCGGGAATATCTCTGCGTTAAAAGAAATTGTAAAATTATACAAACCCGACGATTTAATTTTTTGTGCCGCTACCCTACCCTATCAATCAATTATTAAAAATTTTGAACAATTGCAATCGCATAAAATTAATCTGAGTATTTTAAATCCTGAATCGGAAATTTTAATTGGCAGTACAGATAAAAATGCGCGCGCCGATTTTGACGAACGCCAAAATTATAAAATTGCAACACGCGCTGCGCGACGCAATAAAAGATTATTAGGCGTTTTGCTTACTCTATCAATTTTCATTTTTTCACCTATTTTATTTTTCATAGGTTTTAAACGCGCTCGGTTTTTCGTTAGTTCAGCATGGGAAGTTCTTAAAAATAAAAAAACTTGGGCGGGTTATATTGGCGATGCAACTACTGATTTACCATTTTTAAAGTCCAGTATTTTTCCAAATGCGCATCTCAACCTAAAAATTGATTCGTTGCCTTACGAATCAACTAAGAGTAAACTCAATGTACTGTACGCCAAAAATTATTCTATTCAGGCTGATTTAAGTGTATTTTTTCAGGCTTTAAAGAAATTTGGGTCTTAAAGCCAATTTAATATTATAGATTTACGGACAACTTCAATAAAAAATCGTAAAATTGTGAACATTTTATAAATCAAAATCTTCAACTAAATCAAACAAGCATGAGTCTTTTCGGAAACAAAAATATTACAACTGTTACTACTACAAAACCTGCTACTACTTGGCGCAGACGATTTTTATTAGTATTATTATTAATTCTAACCTTAGGCGTGGTTTACACTGCTTTCGTCATGTACTATATTAAAAGCGAAGGCGAGCGTACAGGCGTTGTTCGCAAACTCAGTCTCAAAGGGTATGTGTTTAAAACGTGGGAAGGTGAATTGCAAATGTCGAGTTTCATAACACCAGCCGATCCAAGTCAAACAATCAACGGTGGTAATATTTGGTTATTTTCTTCCGAAGGAAATGATGTAACTATTGACGCTCTAAAAAAAGCAGAACAACATGGTCAACGCGTCACGTTGCACTACAAAGAATACGTAAAAATTTTCCCTTGGCGTGGCGATACGCCTTATTTTATAATGGGTGTTGAGGATGTGAAGTAAAATAGCTTTGAGCCTTGAGCTATTTTTGTGCTTTAGAAAAAAAGAACGGCTCGGAAAAATCCGATGCCGTTCTAAACTAAAGAGACAAAAACTTATTTCTTGAAATCTTCAATGCGCTATCATAACCTTAAAAATATTCTGCGCACTTTCATTATTTATTTGCAACAAGTATAAACCAGACGGTAAATCTGATACAGATAGCTCGGCACTATTTTTAGTAACTCCCATTTTTACAGATTTAGATAAAACTATTTTTCCCGTAGCATCAAATAAATTTATAGCGCTATCGTAATCCGAATCTGTCTGTGGTGTAACAATATTTAAAATATCTGACGTTGGATTGGGAAACAAGCTGAAAGTATTTGCACTACTGTGTTGATAAGCGCGTTTTAAATTTTGATTGGTACTTAAATTTGAAACACTATTACTAAATAAGGAAGCTTCAAAACTACTTTTAATCCCTAACGAATAACAATTGGTGCTGTCCGAATTTCCATTATAACCATACACCACTATAAAAATAGAATCCGATTTCAGCGCATTGTAACTAATATTTTCATCCCAAGTGCCATCGTTCTCTGAACTACTAATAAATTTTCCTTTCGCATTAAAAATTTTCAGATCATAATCTGCTGGTAAGTTGGAAAGTTTTATGGTGTAATGCGTGCCTGCTTGTGTTTTAAAATAAAACCAATCGCGATCGGTAGCGTCGCTGATAACTGCATTGATTGTAGCATTAGAAGAAATTTGTTTGCTCTGTGCGCGCGAATTATTATTTTCATACGCATCTGAACATCGAATAACGGGAGGAGCTAAAGTTGTAAAAACTATTTCATCTGAATTTAAAACTAAACTCGATTTACAAGTGCTCGAAATGAAAACATGGTAGGTCGTTTGACTTTTCAAATTCTGTAAGGAATATGAATTTGCATTTCCATCGAGCGGAATTAGTGTTTGAGAAGATTTATTTTCTTCAAAAAATACAATCTGTTGATCTGTCGTAGTAGTGTTTACTAACCAATTCATATTGGCGCTGTTTTCTGTAAAATTTGTTATAGTTGTGTTTTTTGCAGAAACGCAAATTATTTTTGGCGGCGGCGCAAATGTAGTAAAAATTAAAACATCTGAATTAAGTATTTCGCCAGTTTTGCAAACACTTGAAATGTAAGCAGCGTATTTAGTCTGGCTTTTTAAATTTATTGGAATAAAACTATTTGCTCCGATACCTAAATCTATAATCTGCTGACTCGATTGAGCATTATCCGTAATTATTAATTTTTGTTGCGTCGTTGTTGAATCTATTTTCCAATCGAAAGACGCGGCATTCTCAGTAATGGTTGAAACAGTAAAATTTTTTGCTGCAGTGCAATTCACAACAGGCTGAACTACAAAACTACAACCTAGTGAATTTAATATATCGTGTCGAGGCATATTGGGTTCAAACAAAGCCAACATTCGCGCTTTTTGTCCTTCTGTAAACAGATACATACAAGCATCGTTCACGTAATCCATAAAATTCATCGTCATTTCTGTAATTGCAGAACCACAACTATTACTTACAAAAGGCACGGACGGGCAACCATAATTAGCATTGTGATGTGTAGGCGTATCATCAACGCGGTCATCACCGCATTGCGAATCACCCCAAATGTGAATGAGATTTAACCAATGTCCTATTTCATGCGTTAAAGTTTTGCCTTTATCGAAAGGTTTGAGCGAACCGATGCGCCCAAAAAACCGATAATCAATAACGATACCATCGCTGTTCGGCGAACCACCTGGAAATTGGCTGTAACCAATACTACCACCGCCTATGTTGCAAATCCAAACATTGAGATAGTTTTTACTTTCCCAAGCATCTAATCCGCCGAGCGATGAAAATTTAACTATATCCGATGTTCCCCACGTTGAACGCGTAGATTGTTTTCGCTCAATACCTTTTGTAAATTTTCCTTTCGGGTCAACAGAAGCGAGACAAAATGTTATACCTACATTTGCAGCACTGTTTTTATAGATTGATGTTGAAGTCGCTAACTCTTTACTCTGTTTATTAAAATCTTCATTGAGTACATCAATTTGAGATTGAATTTGTGCATCTGTTAAATTTTCCGCGGCAGCGTTGTAAACCAAATGTACAACCACTGGAATATTTATTGCACTTCTTAATGAAGTAACGCCGGGTCTTTGTGTTATTTCTTGCGTGCGCACATTAATTAATTCACGCAGTTTAAGTATCTCGGGCGAGTTCGCATTTTGCTTTTCTAAAACATCTTGCGAAGCGCAATTTCTATTTTCAAATATTTGTGTTTGCGCTTGTATGCTTAACGGAAAGCATAACAATAAGCCTATTAAGGCTGCGAATTTGTTCATTGTAAGTTTGTTTCTCTTAGTGCAATGTTTGTTTTAAAATTAGTGTTTGTGTTGTAAGCTATGAGCTTTGAGCTATGAGCTTCTACTCGCGAGCCACGCTAATAGCTTTATTCATAGTGTTGTTTTTGCTTTGTCTAAAAAAAAAGTGTTCAGGACGTTTAAAACGGAAACCAAATAGCTGTGAGCTATTAAATTAAAAATCTGCTTTTACAATCTTTTTAACAACAGTTTCATACTGCGTGCTTAATTCCAGAAAATAAATTCCGATTGAAGCATCATTCATATCAATGGTGTTTAAGTTAAAATTATTCGTAGAATTATTAATTACTTGACCAGACTGCGATATTAAGCGCCAGCTCATGCTTTCAGTAGCTGAAACATTATTCGGTAGCGCTATATTCAAAATAGAATTCGTCGGATTAGGGTAAATATTTACAGCATCTAAAAATAATTGTTTCGATGTTGTACTAAAGTCTGCCCAATTTGAAAAATTACTACTTCCACAAGAAACCTTAATTCTATATTCGTATAGACTGGCTTGTTTTAAATTACTCAATTCTATTTTGGTTGATTCTGTATTAGCAATAACGCTTTGAGAAGATAATTTTTCTCGATACTCAATCGTGTAATAACCATTTGCTCCTGTATTCGACCAAGTTAAAGTCGTAGTAGTTGAGGTTGAATTCAACACCGAACCAAGAATTGGATTATCGCAAGAAGAATTAGAAATTGCTAAACTTGGAGCATCTAAAGTTTCGCGGTAACCCCCTTTGGAAAGTAACGACCACATCATCACTTTCTGGTCGTTCGTGAACATCCACATACTTTCATCGTTTACATAATCCATAAAATTCATGGACATGTCTTGAGTATTTTTTCCAGTGCAATTGCTGTAAACTGCATTTGTGATTGTTCCATAATGCGCATTTTGTTGTGTAGGTGTGTCGTTAATTCTATCATCACCACAATCAGCATCTCCCCAAATGTGATTTAAACCTAACCAATGTCCAATTTCATGCACTGCAGTTCTGCCTTTATTGAATGGTGCGTGAACAATTCCCGTTGTTCCAAAACAAGAAGGATCAATCACAACACCTTCTATTTCAGCTTTGCAACCTGGAAAAGAACTATAACCCAGTACACCGTCGCCGATGCGCGCAACATATAAATTCAAATAATTTTTAGGATTCCATGGCGCAACGCCACCAGAAGTTGATTTTTTAACATCGTCTTTTAATCCCCAAAATTGTGTCGTTGATTTATGACGCGTTATCCCAGTAGTTGGCGATTGATTAGGATCTAATTTAGCCAAAACGAATTGAACCTTACAGTTTGCTAAAATATTCTGAAAAATAGTTGGTGTTTTGTTTAAGTCAATTGAACCTGCATTGTAGTCACGATTAAGTGCATCAATTTGGGATTGTATTTGAGCATCAGAAATATTTTCAGCGTCAATTTTATAAAAAACATGAACTACAACAGGAATTGTAAAACTTTTATCTTCACGGGTTGAAGTAGTTTTATATTTAGCGTAATTATTAAATTGCGTTTGGATCGTTTCATTCATATTTTGAAAAGATGGATCATCGAGAAGAGTTTGTTTTTTAATAATTGATTGTCCACAATTACGCATTAAAAATTGTGCAGAGCTTGAAATAGAAAATGAAAATACTAAAAAGGTGGAAAGTAAAATTAGTCTCATAGTTAAAAGTTTTTATCTCGCTAAACAATAACACTAAATTATTCAGTTTTGAGATAGCAAGCAATGCCTTTCTGATAGGTTACTCTCAAATTACCCACACATGGGTAGATACTTTGGTTTTAATAAAATTTAAAGCAATAGAATAAAATAAATTATCTAATTTTAATTTCGTAAAACATTGATAGTTAATTTAAAAAGCAAGCCCTATTCGCAAGTTATTATTTCACTTGCGATTTAAATAAATATTTATTTAAATCTAAGAGCCGTTTATATTCTTTGAAAGAGTATTAAAATTTGTTTCTCGGTGCTAATAGAAAAAATAAAAGTATTGAGTTTATTTTTTTTAGATTTTGTGACAGAGTACTTAAGATGCATAGGGCAAATATCAAAAGGTAAATAACAAATAGCAAAGTGCTGAATACGCGACACGATATAGCATCAGTTGAAGCACGATGAAACAAAGTGCAAAATGTAAAATGATAGTGCGGTAAATTTTTAGAACAAAATTATATTTAAATCAAGTTTCTCTGCGTTTAAGAAAACGAAATAAGTGTTTAAATACTCTAAGCTAAGAGCTATTAACTGCTTTTAGTTTAAAGCAATTCAATTTTTTGTTTTCAGCTTTGAAGAATTGATTACATTTGCATACTTACAAGGTTTATTTATTTAAAGTTTGGTATTTATTTTAGTAACTCCCATATAAACATAATATTTTTGTCAAAAATTTATTTTCCCATTACCAATATCATGATAAACCTAAAGACTATAATAATTTTTAGCTTTTTTGAAGTGATGTTAAAAAGGATAAAACGCAAAACGCAAAACGTAAAACGCAAAACGCAAAGTTTGCTACTCGCCTTTTGTTTTTTGCCTTTTGCTTTCTGCACTTCACTCATCGCAAATGGAAGTTCACAACTCTTAGGCGATTCATTATTAATTCAAGGCAATAGTGTTACGGCCAATATAAGCGATGTTGTAACCATTAATTTTACGGTTAATAATTTTGTGGACGTAAGTTCGTTGGGTTTTTCAATAAATTGGAATCCGAGTTTAATCCAATTTACATCAGTGAGTAATATTGGCATTGTGGGTGCTTCAACGGCGAATGTAGATGTAAGTCGCGCGCCAATGGGCATTGCTATTTTTTCTTGGGCGGATGGAGATCAAACTTTACCCAACCAGACAAATCTGTTAAGCATCAGTTTTAAGATTTTGAGAGGTGGTAAATTGCCGATAAAAGTCAACATCAATGATATTCCGATTCCAGTAACTTGCACACGGTTGGGTTTAATACCTTATCCTGTAATAGCGACTGCTGGAACGATAACCGTTTTAAATGGTTGTAACAGCCAACTGCCTGCTTTAAAATGTGCCGATGCGCCACTTCTGTGCGCTGCGGATTTTCCATATTGCGCATCTATGCCAGATACAAATAGCATAACAAATCCTGGGAATAAATGTGGCAAGGTAGATAATAATGTTTGGGTGGCTTTCAAACCTGCCGAAATGGCGATGTCTTTCAAAATAAATATTGTTAATTGCAGTGGTACAAAACCCGCAGCGGATGGTATTCAAGTATCGGTTTATACGACAAGCGATTTTGTAACATTCAAAACTATTTATTGCAATTCAAGTATTACGCGCAATTTTTCGAGTGTGCAGATGGATTTAAATAATCTCCAAATTGATTCGATATATTATTTGATGGTGGATGGTAACAATAATGACATTTGTGATTTTTCTTTAGATATTATTAGTGGTAAATTGCATGGAAACGGCGCAACAGCACCAAGTTTCACAGCGCCCGATAGTGTGTGCAATTATCAAACGGCTTTTTTCAGTATAAATAATCCAGACCCGAGCAATCAATATCAATGGCGATTGGGCGCAGGTGCAACGGCATTACTTCCTAAACCAACAATTGCGAATACGGTGAAAGTTTTTTGGGACACTAATCCGGACAGTGTTTGCGCGCGAACAATTACGCCCTGTGATACTTCGGCTTGGACGTGTAAGCGCATTCCGATTCGGAACATGTATACTGTGATTGTTAATGCGATGAAGTGCTCTGGCAGCGCGTATGTTTGGAATGGAAAAAGTTATGGTATTGCGGGCGATTATCCTGTAAAGTATAAATCTTCAGCCGGATGTGATAGCGTGGTGACGTTGCATTTAACGGATTATGTGCAGTCGCCGCGAAATATGGATACCGTTGTTTGCGGCGCAAGTTTTGTTTTTTTAGGGCAGACATATAATGCGGCTGGGACGTATAGTGTTGTGGCGCCGAAGAAAAATTTTTTGGGGTGTGATTCAGTCATTTCGCTGCGCCTAACTTTTTTGACAACGTCACTCAATGTTTCAAAATCAAATGATTTAACGTGTACACTTAAAACGGCGCAGTTATCGGTTACGGTTAATAGCGTTACGCCGAACGGTGCCACTTCAACGTTTGAATGGAAAGGATCCAATAACGCAACTATTGGCACAAGCAATGTGGTGACAGTGAACGCGGCGGATGTTTATACCGTGACGATTAAAACAAGTTACCAAAATACGACGTGTACGGATTCAAAAATGGTAACACTAAAAAATATTGGGGCCGCTGTTCCTAAAGCTATCATTGTTTCGCCGAACACGATTTGTAATGGTCAAGCGAATAGTTTTAGCGTATCGAATACGGATGCAGATACAAAATCGGTGAGTTGGACGGCGAGTAATGGAACAGTTGTCGTGAATGGATTCAATGCAGCGTTTACACCGAGTGCGAATAATGCAAAACTGTGCGCGGGTATTACGAATGCGTGTGGTGTGGGCGATACGTCGTGTGTGAGTGTGGTGGCTAAAGAGGCACCGATTAATCCTGATTTTGTGGGCGTGTTTAATACGTGTCCCGCGTCGCAACAAAATTATATCATCACGCAGTCGCAGGCAAATGTAAACTACACCTGGAGCGTTACGAACGGAACAATTATAGGTAGTAGCACTGGCTCAATCGTGTCTGTTCAATGGAATAGCACGGATGGAAAAGTGTGTGTAACAGCTTCGAATGGTTGTGGCAATCCGTTGCAAGTGTGCAAAAATGTGTCGGTGTCGAGTGCCAGTGCGAATAAAAACGCGATCGTGGGGAGAACAAATTTTTGTGCGGGTGAAAGTTTAACGTATAGTATTGCGGTGGGTGCAACGGATAAAGTGCAGTGGTCTGTTCCGACTGGGTTTACGGCGCAGTCTAAAATTGATAGTAATGTGTTGGTCGGTGTGGCGAATAATGGTTTCACAGCGGGTAAATTGTGCGTGAGTATTATCAACAGCTGCAACGTGCGCAGCGATACGTGCCTAACGCTTTTAATTTCTAATTCTACGCCGGATAGCGTGCCTATAATTTTTAATAATGGAATTTGTAGCGATGATACGTCCACCTTTTCGCTACAAACATTGGACCTCTTCAGGGTCGTGAATTGGAATTTGCCGACGGGTGCAAAAATTGTGAGCGGTGCGAATACAAAAACGATTCGTGTCGTGTGGCAAAATGCATTATTGGGTGCGCCGCTTGGTGCGACGTACTTTAATAGTTGCAATGCATCTCGGACGACGACGGTTTTTGTAACGGTTAAAGATGCTGTCATCAATGCGCCGAACATGGATGGACCGAAACTCGCGTGTCCGAAAACGCGCTCGACGTATTCTATACCGCAACAATCGAGTGGAATTAGTTATACTTGGCGTATTCCGTCGGGTGGAACGATTGAAGGCAGAACAGACTCAAGCGTAATTAAAGTTTTTTGGGATAGCGCGACAACAGGTGATGTGTGTGTGGATTTGCAGAACGCGTGTAAGGTCAAAAAATCGGTGTGTCTTTCGGTGGATGTGCGCTCGACCATTGATTCGCTGCCGATTAGTGGTTCAACTGTTGTTTGTGCCGATAGCTTAGGTCAGTTTTCCGTGTCGTTTGATGAAAATGCGGATTCGTATTTTTGGCGACCACCCCTTGGTGCAACCATTATGTCGGGCGCTGGAACGAATCAAGTGAAGATAAAATTTCCTTCGGGTACTTCGGGTAATGTGTGCTGTTATCCGAACGGCGGTTGCGCGGATGGTACGAAAAGTTGTTTTTTTGTTTCAGTGATTGATCCGCCAGCACTTCCGTCACAAATTTCTGGTAATGCGTCGGTTTGTGTCGGCGATACAGTGCAATTTTCGATAATACCCACAGCCGGAACGCTGGGTATCAATTGGCGCGTGCCGCAAAATTTAGAAGTCTTAGCGGGTTTGTTTTCTAAAATAATCACCGCCGTCGTGCGCGATACGTTTTCGGATAATGTCTGTATGAGTCCGCAAGGTAATTGTAAAAATATAAAGCAAGTTTGTCTGCACGTTGTCTCTTCGCAACTTCCTACTCCAAAGATTGTAGCTGACACGAGCGTGTGTTCTAAAAATTTTACGCTACACATATCCAACCCCGTTGGGGTCGGGGTCTATCAATGGCGGTTGATTCAAGCGCCGATAGGTGGCACTGCGACGATCACGCAACGAACAAATACAGACGTTACATGCAATGTCTCTACGAATATGGTTGGCGTTTTTGTTTTTAGTGTCACTCAGTCGAATGGTAATTGTAAAAAAGAAGTCACGACGCGCGTTAAAATCCGCACCGCGCCCTTAATTACAAATGTCACTTCGCTGTGTACGCGCGAATCGGATTATTACACCGTCAGTTTCACAATGTCATCACCGAACGCGCAACAATTTGTAGTCAATGGCTCAACTTCTGGCAGCGCGCAAGGCAATTCATTCAGTTCTTTTTTTATAAAACAAAATACGCCCTATTGGTTTGTTGTGACGGATGAATCGGGGTGCACCTCAGATACGTTGCGTGGACAAGTGAATTGTCCGTGTTACAGTCAAGCGGGAAATATTACGAGCAATAATACAACAGCGTGCTATGGCGATTCGATAAAAATCCAAAAAGCCACAGCTTCGGCTTTAGATAGGAATGACACAGAGGAGTTTATTTTGTATAGCGTTGCTGCGAATGGTTCAAAACAATTTTTACAGCGCAATAAAACGGGTATTTTTGTTTTCGATTCTACTAAAATGTCGCGCAATATTTTTTACACCGTACAATTATTAGTCGGAGATTCGCTTAAATCACTAAATTCTTTGACATCGAGCATCGTTGATACCACTGCTCGGTGTTTTTCTTATTCCTCGAACAGCTTAAAAGTTAATTTCCGAAGCCCATACAACGCTTCCATTTCGTTCGATACCATTGTTTGTCCGTTGTCGCTCGCTTCCGCGCAGTTTTCAACCAACGCACCGCGCAATGTTACTTTTACTTTAACAGAAAGCACAAATTCTTTGGGATATTTCAACGCCACAAATGGTTCAAAACTTACCATCAGACCGAGCACATCGGGTTATATAAAATTATTAAATCCAAAAGATGATGCTGGATGCGTAGTGCGTTCACTCGATTCAACATTCGTAAATGTGCGCAATCTTCCAATTGCAAAAGCCGGAGACAACCAAGCGATTTGCGCGCGAACAACAACACTAATGGACATTGGGAAAGTTCAAACAGTGCTGTTATTGCTTCGCACAAGAGTGCAACCACAAAAGTAAGTAATTTAGAAAACGGTAAGAATGTTTTTGTTTGGGTGGTTTCCGATAAAGTGTGCCCTACTTTTGAAGTCCGAGATTCGGTGAACATTTTTTTACCTTTTATTCCCAAAACAAATTCGTTATCACTTATTACAAAAGTGGGTGTTCCAATCAGTGCCAATTTAGTAGAAGCTGCGCCAAACGGCACATACACCATTACGCGAGTGAGCGACCCGAACACTGGGCGTTTTGATTTTTTCTCGGACGGCAAATTTAATTACATCCCCGATAGCAAATATGTAGGCATCGTAAAATTTAAATTTGTTATTTGCAGCGCGCTCTGCAATGCCGTTTGCGATACAGGCGAAGTGCGTATTTTAATCAATGCGGATTCAACCAACATTATTTCTATTTCCGATACAGTTGAAGTACCCAACGCTATTACACCGAATGGCGATGGCAAAAACGATTATTTACAAATTGACAATTTATCTTTCTATCCGAATAACGAACTCCTTATTTTTAATCGCTGGGGAGAAACCGTTTTTCAGGCAAAACCTTACAATAACGATTGGTCGGGAAATAATCAGACTAACTCACCGTTACCCGTCGGTACCTATTATTATTTGCTGCGCTTAGACGTAAATAATGGAAAAATTTTAAAAGGCGATATAACGATATTGAGAAATTAACTATGAGCTATGAGCTATGAGCTGCCAAACGTGAGCAGGGCTCATAGCTCATAGCTCATAGCTCAAAGCTAACTTATGCAACTCAAAAACGA
>ENA-OBIO01000994-OBIO01000994.1-metagenomes-genome-assembly--contig:-NODE-994-length-12502-cov-2.61854_pt1 | contig 12502 bp, 9 predicted proteins | sample MGYA00153383_OBIO01 | MGnify analysis MGYA00153383 | reverse complement strand
ACTCGTAAAAAAGAAGGATTGGCAATAATAAAAGAAATGAAGGCTTAAATTAACGGCTTACAGGCAATTAAAATATAAAATTTTAACCAAATTAATAATTGATAGTAATATTAATTGCTAATGGTAATAATTGAAAAAAATTTAAAAGATAGCCTGTTTTATATTAATAAACTATGCACCAACAGGTTGTATAAATTATAGTTCTGTAAAGAAAATAATCCTGTTAAACGGATAGTTATAATTAGGTTTAAATAATTTTGTTTGAGGGTAAATTAAGCCTTTCTCCGGCTTTTACCGGTATGCCAAAATTTGGTGAGCCATCTTCGTTCCAAATAAATTTTTGAGCACGCGGTGCTTTTGTTCTGCCGCAACCATCATTTTTTATAGATTTTGCATGGTATAAAATATAGTCTTCTATACCATCAGGCGATTTAAAAAAAGAACAATGCCCTGTAGAATACACTTTATTTTGTTTGGATTGCTTAAAAACAGGTTCGGCTGTTTTTACCCAGGATGCCGGCAGCATTGGGTTGCAATCGGCTGATGCCGTTAACATTCCAAGTGCATAAAAATCTGTCCAGCAGCCACTGGCCGAATAAATAAGATAAAGTTTATTTTCATTTCTTAAAATTACAGGGCCTTCATTTACTTTTACATGGGGTGGGTTTATTGCATCTTTCAATGGGCCAATTGTTTCCCAGGCTAATTGCGGACTTGATAAAATTGTTCGTTTACCCTGTATTGTCCAGGGGTTTTTCATTTTAGCAATGTAGATATTTTGCTGTCCGTTTAAATTTCCGTGCCAGCCCGACCATAAAAAATAAAGTTGTTGTTTGTGCTCAAAAACAGTTCCATCAATGCACCATTTATCTTGCGGCGTAAGTAGTTTGCCTTTCATTTTCCAATTGCCAATCATTGGGTCTGGCGATTCATTTTCTAAAACCCACATTCTATGGTTATTATTATCACCACAATCTGCTGCAAAATATATATACCATTTATCTTGTAAAAAATGAATTTCAGGCGCCCATAAATTTTTTGAGCATAGTCCGGTTGTAGCAGGTGTATAAATTATAATTTTTTCGGCAGATACTAATTTACTAATGCAGGTAGTTTTCCAAAGGATAATATTATGTGCCGTTGTGTGAGTGTAATAATAAAAACCGTCTTTATAAAAACACCAGGGATCAGCTCCTTCTGAAAGCAATGGATTTGTAAATGTATTTTTGTCTGCTTTTGTCGCAAGCAGTTGCGATAAAATTGGTGGATTTTTCATTGGTAAGGATACTATTGGATGTGGTCTTATTAAATAAATTGAAAAAATATTTTTAGCTTTCTTCTTGTATAAACGTAATAAAAAGTACTTTATTTTATATGGGAAGACGACGCAGGTAGAAATCAAATGTTTAAAAATTCCGTTTAACGACAAATGTTAACGAATAATATTAATATTAAGTATATATGTAATATGATTTTTTTAACAAAAATGTTTTTGTTTTAAATATAGTTCTAAACTAAAAATAGAATTTGAGTTTAAAGTAGAATTAATCGGTTTTAACTATCCAAATACAGCATGCAATTAATTAATGAAATATATTTTTATAAAAGATATTGTATAATGTAGCCATAATTAATTCACAAAACAGGCTTTGCATCTTTTCGTTGGCAAGAGAATTGATAATAAAAAATTATAAGAAATAATTAATGAAAAAAAATCAGGAACAACTGTTTTTGCCAAATATTAGTATTTGCATTTTGATGGATTTGGTTGGTATGGCCAGTTTTATTTTTCCTGTGCTTGGTGAATGGGGTGATATAGTTTGGGCGCCCATTTCCGGCTTTGTGTTTTATAAATTATTTGGTGGCCGGTTGGGTTTAATAGGTGGTGTTCTTGATTTTTTGGAAGAAATTCTTCCTTTTACTGATATTATCCCATCTTTTACAATTGCATGGTTTATCCGTAAAAACTCAATGGAGAAACTGGCGGATAAAAAAAATATTGTTCTGCAAAAAACAACAAATATTTAGAAGTGTTATTATGCTAACAAATATTAATTACCCAAACTTTCTTATTACATTTAACGTTTACAAAATTCAATTATGGCTTTTAATCTTCAATCCCCATATTCGCCCTCAGGCGATCAGCCCGGAGCTATTCAAAAATTGACCGAAGGCATTTTGGAAGGCGAACGTTACCAAACTTTATTAGGAGTTACCGGTAGCGGTAAAACATATACCATCGCAAATGTTATTCAAAATGTACAGCGCCCGGTACTGGTACTTACTCATAATAAAACGCTCGTAGCACAGCTGTATGGTGAATTCAAACAGTTTTTTCCTGATAACGCAGTTGGGTATTTTGTAAGTTATTACGATTACTACCAGCCCGAAGCCTACATGCCGGTAAGTAATACTTATATTGAAAAAGACCTTGCAATTAATGAGGAATTAGATAAGCTGAGGTTACAGGCAACTGCACAATTATTAAGTGGCCGCCGCGATATTATTGTAGTTGCTAGCGTTAGTTGTATTTATGGTATGGGTAACCCGGTTGAATTTGAAAATGGTATTGTTCGTATACAAAAAGGACAGGTTATTTCTCGTCAGGGTTTTTTACATTCCCTTGTAAATAGTTTGTACAGCCGCTCGCAAGGAGATTTTACCCGGGGTACTTTCAGGGTTAAAGGCGATACCGTAGATATTAATTTACCTTATGTAGATTTTGGTTACCGCATCACTTTTTTTGGAGATGAAATTGAATCCATCGAAACCCTGGAACTAAGCAGCAGTAAGCGCATTGGTTTGGTAGATAATGCAGCTATTTTTCCGGCAAACCTTTATCTGGCGCCTAAAGATATTATGCAGCAGGTTATTTATGAAATTCAGGATGAGACTGCCGCACAAGTTGAATATTTTAAAAATAGCGGTAAATTTATTGAAGCTCAACGATTAAATGAAAGGGTTAACTACGACCTTGAAATGATACGCGAATTGGGCTTTTGTAATGGTATTGAAAACTATTCACGGTTTTTTGACAGAAGAAAGCCCGGTGCACGGCCCTTTTGTTTGCTGGATTATTTCCCGAGTGATTTTATATGTATTATCGATGAAAGCCATCAAACCATTCCACAGGTAAGTGGTATGTACGGAGGCGATAGAAGCAGGAAATTAATTTTGGTAGATTATGGTTTCAGGTTACCAAGTGCGCTGGATAACCGGCCGCTTAATTTTCATGAATTTGAAAATATGACAAACCAAACCATCTTTGTTTCTGCAACTCCCGGCGATTTTGAACTGGAGAAAACAGGCGGTATTGTGGTAGAACAAGTAGTAAGGCCAACCGGATTATTAGATCCGCCAATTGAAGTGCGCCCATCTGTAAACCAAATAGATGATTTGCTGGATGAAATAGATAAAAGAATTACAAAAGGCGATAGGGTATTGGTTACAACGCTTACCAAACGTATGGCTGAAGAAATGGATAAATATTTACATCGTATTAATATTAAAAGTAAGTACATACATAGCGAAGTTCATACGCTTGACAGAATAGAAATTTTAAGAGAATTACGCCTTGGTATTATTGATGTGTTGGTAGTTGTTAACTTATTGAGAGAAGGTTTGGATTTACCCGAAGTTTCGCTGGTAGCTATATTGGATGCAGATAAAGAAGGCTTTTTACGTAATGAGCGAAGTTTAACCCAAACTGCAGGCCGCGCTGCACGTAATGTAGACGGACTAGTAATTTTTTATGCCGATAAGATGACGGAAAGCATGCAAAAAACAATTGATGAAACTGGTAGGAGAAGAGAAAAACAAATTGCTTACAATATTGAACATGGTATTACCCCTACAACAATTATAAAAAGTACCGAACAAATTTTTGCGCAGGGTTCGGTGTTGGATGTGAAGGGATACGATCCATCAAACCCTTACTCAATAGGTGCTTCGCAAGATTTGGTTACCGTAGCTGCAGAAGAGCAGGAAGTTTTTAAAACCATTCCTCAAATGGAAAAAGCTGTTGGTAAGATAAAAAAAGAAATGGAAAAAGCTGCCCGCGATATGGATTTTATGGAAGCTGCCCGCTTGCGGGATGAAATGTTCAGGCTGCAAAAAGAGTTGGATGTGATGAAGGGATAAGGGGGTATTGATACAGCTAATACATGGTTTTTTTATTTAAAAATTTGAGTTTTTTTAATCGAAAAAGAGCTTAATTTCAATAAAATTATAACTGGATTTATAAGCTATTTGAAAAAATTGTCTTATAATAATTAATGTTAGTTGAATAGTCTAAACAACATGTGTCAAAGAATTAGCTAGGATGTTCAATTAATTTCTTCCGGTTTCATTTGGATATAATTTATAGCAAGCCTCGCTTTGCCAATATTTTTTTGTTTCAATATCTATTGCAGAAATTTTTCCAAAAAAGGCAGCTCCGGTATCTGCATTACAAACATTACAGGCTTGCATTGGTACCGATACATCATAATTTGTGGTAGGGGTATGACCAAGATAAATTTCATTAAAAAGTAAAAGACGTTTTGGAAATAATTTAGAAGTTCGCACTAAAGCTTTATCCATTGCCAGTGCCATTTCCCACAAAGTTCTATCCCACGAAAAGTTACTGGCATACATCTCCTTAACTGGGCCATGCATGCTCGAAAAGCCTGCATGAATAAAAAGCCTGTTCTCTTTATCAATAAAATAATTTTGTAAATTGTTAAAAAATATCAGGTGAAGGCTTCTCAACTCTTTTGGGTAATTTTTATAACTTTCAATAGTTTCCCTGCCTCCATGCCGCAGCCAGGTTTCATTGGGTTGTTTTCCACTTAACCAGTCCTGAGCCCATACATCGTGATTGCCTTTAATAAAAATACAGTCATTTGTTTTTCCAAGAGCTATCAGGTAATCGATAGTTTGTGCGGATTGTGACCACCCATCTACATAATCTCCTAAAAAAATAAGCTTATCTGTTTGGTGCAAATTTATTTTTTGTATTAATTCTATAAGAGCCCTTAATGCACCATGTATATCTCCAAATACTAAAGTTCTTTTCATTATAATTATTATTGCTTTGTTTTTATAAAAAATTAAAATGTCATTGCTGTCATAGTTTTAGCAAACTTTAAACCCAAATAAAATCCGGATACTTTAAAAAATATAATTTTAAGTTCATTCAAAATTATATAAAGGTATAAAGCAAAAAGTATTGAAAAATTATGTTTAAAATGGGTAAGCCAAATCAATATGGGGTTTTTTGATTGGAATAGATTGGATGTTAATGAAAATTAAATTTATTCTCCACCAAATAATTTTTAAAAAAATACTATCTTACTTCTTATTAAAAAAATTTGTATGATAACTGTTGCACTTTATAATTTAAAGGGCGGTGTTGGTAAAACCGCTTCATGTGTAAATTTAGCTTACCTGGCAGCTAAGGATGGTTTTAAAACTTTATTGTGGGATATAGATCCGCAGGGCTCCACCACCTTTTATTATAAAGTAAAACCAAAGGATGTGCAGGGTATAAAAAAATTAATTAGTAAAGATGCTAATCTTGAAAGTGCAATTTTATCTACCGAATACGAAAATTTGGAGATTATAGCTGCGGATAACTCTGTTAAGACATTTGACATTATGGTGGAAGAAATGAAGGGGCAAAAAAACAGGCTGAAAAGTATTTTAAAGCAATTGGAAAATGAGTACGACTTTGTTTTTATCGATTGCCCTCCGGGTTTTAGTGCTTTAAGTGAAAATATTTTTAGTGCTGCAGATGTAATTCTAATGCCGATAATACCAACCACTTTGTCTATACGCACCTACAATATGGTAAAAGATTATTTTAAAGAAAAAGAATTGGACAGCACTAAGCTGATGTGTTTTTTTACGATGGCAGACAGACGTAAAAATATGCACAACGAAATAATGGAATTGTTGTATAAGGATAAAAAGTTTTTTCAAAATTACATACCTTATTTATCTGATGTTGAAAAAATGGGTATTCACCGGCAACCTATTGAAGAATACGCCCGCAGTAGTTATGCTGCAAAATGTTACCATGAATTATGGATTGAAATTAAAGAAGGTGTAGTTGAATAACAAATATTCGGCAACGCCTCAAAGTAGTAAAATAACCTTTATTTAATTTAATATCATGTAGGATATACTTGTAAACCCTCCCTCTGTAAAGGTATACCTGTTAAGGGTGGGGTCGTCAATATCGTTAAGCGTTCCGGAAAAAGTTGCGGTAATATTGCCAGTAGTAGTATTAGATGTATTTGCAGCAATATTGATTAGCCCTTTTATCCTGTACACATCAGTAAGCCAGCTACCATTACCTAAAGATGTTGAAAGGGTATAAAAAGCATAACTGTCTTGGCTTTCATCCAGATCAGGGGTGGCAGGGTCATCTTCCAAAAATAATCTTACCGGCTGAGGCCCTAAACCTACGTTATTTCCAATAGCAGTGGGGGCACCAATAGTAATTGTTAACCGGTAATACCCATTTGTAGAAGTACCTGTAAGGTCAAATCTTTTTTCGTTTGTAGCGGTGCTTCTTATAAACGTTGAGGCAATTATATTGAATGTAGTGAGTGTGTCGTTTATTTTTACATGAAAGGAGCCGGTAATTGGTATTACTATGTTTGGTAATACCGTAACGGAAAATGAGCAGCCATTATTAGGCGGCTTAAAAGTTGAAATACCTGCATTACCAGGCGTACCAGTTGCCGTTAGAGTTACAGATTGATTGCCTGTTGTAGTAAAATTTCCGGAGCCCACAAATGAAAATCCATTTACAACTGGGGTTGCAATTGTATAAATACCAACAGCACTAACATTTACACCTATAACAACTGTATTGGCAGCCGTTAAAGCAGCGCCTGAGGTATAAACGCCACTTGGTATTGCCGGGATACATGTACCCGGCGAACCTGCATAAGTAAATATTGCGGTAGGGGCGTTATTGCTTAATACAACAATTGAAAATGAACAGGAACCTGTGGCAGGCAAATAATTAAACGTGCCTTCGGCTATTGGAATACCCAAACCGGTAAGCCAAATAACCTGCGGACCAGTAACCGTAAAAGTACCGGTGCCTTTAAAAGTTATTCCGTTAACTGCCGCAGTCGCAATTATATAAGTGCCAATTGTTTTTACATCTACAGAAATGCTTATCTTGTTATCTACTGTAAGTACTTTCCCTTTTTGGTAGTTGCCGGCATACGCAGGGTTGGTGCATGAGCCCGGTGTTCCTGAAAATGAATATACGGCTGTTTGTACAATTACAGGCTCCACTTCAAGACTAAATTCTTTTTGGCACGAAAAACAAAGGAGCGTTGAAATAATTAATAGGAAATAAGAAGTTAATTTCAGCATGGTACAGGGTTATTTGATATTTAAGGAAAGTTTCTTTTCCTTAGTAAAAATCAGGATTAAAAGCATCGTAAAGATATCAAAAACAATTTATTATATCAATTTTAAGAAAAACATTTTATGAAAAGAGAAATTTCCAGTTGGTTTAGTCCGGCCCTGAAAACCGATATGCCCATTGCTGTTTATGGTAATTATGGCTTTGCATTATTGCTGATACCCACGGCTGCTGCCGATTACCTGGAGTATGAACGCTTTCAAATGATTGAGGCGTTAGCTCCCTTTATTAATGCCGGCAAAATAAAAGTTTATTCAATAGATAGTATGAACAACGAAAGCTGGATGAATTATGGCATGCAGGGTGAACATAAAGGCATAAAGCAAAACCAATTTAACGAATATATTTTTGATGAAGTAGTGCCATTTATAAAAAACGACAGCTCCTGGGAAACGCCTGTAATTGTTGCTGGTGCATCGTTTGGTGCGTTGCATAGTATGAATTTATTTTTAAAACGCCCTGATCTTATTGATGGTGTTATAGCTATGAGCGGTGTGTATGATCTTACTGAATACAGCCGTGGCTTTTTTGATGACCAGGTTTATCTTAATTCACCGGCACATTATATTCCCAATTTAAGCGATCATGCAATTTTAGAACAGATAAGAAGCAGCAGACACCTTCATATTTTATCCGGCTGTGGCGATCATGAAGACCCGGATGCTGCCCGTAAATTTGCCGGAATTTTATACAATAAAAATATTAATTATGAATTAAGTATTTGGGGAACCGAATGGAAACATGATTGGCCAACATGGAGGGCTATGTTGCCGCTTTTTATTGATACGCGGTTTTAATCTTTATAATACTAACGGTAAAATGGTTGATGTAATTTTTATAATAATATTTAATTAAAAAATTATATATATAAATTAATTATAATGTATAACTCATTCAATCAATAAATGTGGTAGTAGTCAAATTGGTTTGTAAAAATATATGTACCAACTTGAACAATAATTAGATTAATAATTAGTTCTTACTATATAAAACCAATAAAGTATGAAAATTTTTATTATAATCTTTGCATTACTATGCTCCGTTACGCTATATTTATTAGAAAAACACTCTTCAAAAACAGTATTTGAATAATAATTTGTTTTTAGTATAATTTTAAGTTTTTAAAACGATAACTTAAATTTATAATTGATGCTGCTGAATATTCTTATAAAAATATTACTGTAAGTATTAAAAAGTGTTTTTAATACTTATCAGCAGGTTATAAATTATTACCTGATAATTTTTTCTTGTTTAGTCTTTCTGCATAAATATTTATTTTCTTTCTAAAACATTTCTTAACTCTATTGATTGGCAAAGCAGATTGATTTACTTTTACGCCATGTCAAAAAAATTATTTTTATTAGATGCGTATGCCCTGGTTTTTCGTGCGTACTATGCCTTAATACGTAGCCCCAGAATTACCAGTAAAGGAAGAAATACCAATGCTCAATTTGGGTTTACCAATACCCTTGTAGACCTTATTAACAACCAAAAACCAACCCATATGGCGGTTTGTTTTGATACCCATGCCCCCACAGAACGCCACATAGATTTTGCAGATTATAAAGCCAATCGTCAGGAAACACCTGAGGATATTTCTGCGGCGGTACCTGATATTATCAGAATTATAAAAGCTTTTAATATTCCGGTAATTGCTATTGACGGATACGAAGCAGATGATGTAATTGGAGCACTGGCCAAACAAGCCGAAAAAGTGGGGTACGAAGTATTTATGGTTACCCCTGATAAGGATTATGGTCAATTGGTATCAGAAAATATTAAGATTTACAAACCTCCCTATCAGGGGGGGAATGTTGAAATAATGGGTCCGGAAGAGATTTGCAAAAAATGGGATATTCAGCATGTGGAGCAGGTAATTGATATACCTGGTATTGCCGGTGTTGGTGAAAAAACTGCTGCCAAATTATTAAAAGAATACCATACGCTTGAAAATGTATTGGCGAATGCCGATAAAATAAAAGGTGCCCTGGGCGAAAAAATTCGTGCAGGAAAGGACAATGCTATATTAAGTAAAAAATTAGCCACCATTATAATTGATGTTCCTACCGAATTTCATGAAGAAGACTTTCGCCTGAAAGAAATGAATAAAGAAGCGGTGAAAGAGATTTTTACCGAGCTGGAATTCAAGGCATTTGTAAAAAGAATATTGGGCGAAGAAATGATTGTTCCTGCAGGAGTAAAAATTCAGGAAGGCGCCGGCAAAACATTTTCACCTCAAAACGGACAAATGGATTTGTTTGCTCCTGCACCTGTTGGCGGAACAGTTAATAATTCTGAAGCCAATTTATCGGGCCAACTTGATTCCGAAGAACCTTTGGAAGAAATAATTTTACCCGTCGATAAAAATATTACCAACACACCACACAACTATACATTAATTAATAGCAGTGATCAAATCAGCGAATTAATTGAAATACTTTCTACACAGCAAGAAATTTCTTTCGATACAGAAACCACCTCAATTTATGCCAATGAAGCTGAGTTGGTAGGTATTAGTTTTAGTTACCAAACCAGTGAAGCATTTTACATTCCATGCCCTGCAGATAAAGAAATTTGTCTGCAATTTTTACAAGTTTTTGCACCCCTATTTGCAGATGAATCTAAAACCTGGATTGGTCAGAATATTAAATACGACCTGTTGGTAATGAAATGGTATGGAATAGAATTAGCCGGTAATATTTTTGACACGATGCTGGCACATTATGTAACCGAACCTGATGGCAAAAGTAATATGGATGCATTGAGTGCAAAATACCTGGGTTACGAGCCGGTACACATTGAGGCATTGATTGGTAAAAAAGGTAAAGGCCAGGGAACCATGCGTGATGTGGAATTAGAGAAAATTAAAGAATACGCAGCAGAAGATGCAGATATTACCCTGCAATTAAGAAATGTTTTTGTACAGGAAATGAAAGATAAAGGTGTAGAAAAAGTATTTTATGAACTTGAAAATCCGCTTGTAAAAGTATTGACAGATATGGAGTTTGAAGGCATTCGCATTGATGAGGCCTTTTTAAAAGAGTACAGTAAAGTGTTGGAAGTAGAAGCTAAAATAAGTGAAGAAAGTGTGTATGAACAAGCTGGTGTTCGCTTTAACCTGGCATCGCCAAAACAATTGGGAGAAGTTTTATTTGATAAAATGAAGTTAGATCCCAAAGCCAAAAAAACAAAGTCGGGACAATATGCAACAGGCGAAGATGTATTGGCTAAATTAGCGGGTACCCATAAAATATGTGATGATATTTTAACTTTCAGGGAGCTTACTAAATTAAAGAACACCTACATTGATGCCTTGCCGGAACTGATCAACAAAAAGACAGGAAGAGTGCATACTTCTTATGCTCAGGCCGTTGCTGTAACCGGCAGGTTAAGCAGTACTAACCCAAATTTGCAAAATATTCCGGTGCGCACAGATAGGGGTAGAGAAATACGAAAAGCCTTTGTTCCGCGCGATGAAAACCATGTGTTGATATCGGCTGATTATTCGCAAATTGAATTAAGAATTGTAGCTGCTATTAGCGGCGATGTAAACATGTGTGCAGCATTTAAAACAGGAAAAGATATTCATACAGCAACGGCTGCCAAAATTTTTAATGTAGCCGAAACTGATGTTACCAAGGAAATGCGGTATAAAGCCAAGAGTGTAAACTTTGGTATTATTTACGGTCAGGGGGCCTTTGGTTTAGCCGAAAATTTAAAGATATCCCGCAGTGAAGCAAAAGAGATTATTGACAATTATAAAATGCAGTTTCCTAACATTCAAAAATACATGGATGACACCATAAATTTTGCTAAAGAAAATGGATATGTTATAACCTTAATGGGAAGAAAAAGGTGGCTGAAAGATATCAACAGCGGCAACTTTACGGTGCGTGGTTTTGCAGAACGTAATGCCATTAACTCACCCATACAAGGTAGTGCGGCAGATATGATTAAATTAGCCATGATAAAAATTCATCAGGAATTTAAGCAGCAGGGGTTTAAAAGTAAAATGCTTTTACAGGTACATGATGAATTAATTTTTGATGCTCATAAAGATGAGATTGAAATAATAAAACCTATTATTTTACGCTGTATGCAATCTGCATTGCCATTACCAAACGATGTACCGACAGATGCTGAAATGGGCATGGGAGATAATTGGCTGGCAGCCCATTAAAGTTTTGTATCAATACTATTTAGCCCCTGCTGACAATAAATTGAAATATTCAAATATTATCAGCAGGCAGATTTAAAAAATTAAAATGAAAAAACCAACATTAATATATTGTTATGATGCTTACTGTGGCTGGTGTTACGGCTTTAGCGGGGTGATGACGAAAATTGCCGAAAAATTTAAAAATGAAATTGATATTGAAGTTTTTAGCGGCGGTATGATGACTGGGGAAGATGCGATGCCAATTGAAGAAATTGCAGCATTTATCAAAGGATCTTACCAACGGATAGAAGAATTAACAAATATTAAATTCGGTGACGATTTTTTATGGCATATTAATAACCCTGATAAAAGTGATTGGGTAATGAACTCTGAAAAGGCTGCAATTGCTTTATGTATTTTTAAAGATTATTTTCCTGAAGATGCTTTATTATTTGCAACCGATTTGCAGTATGCCTTAAATTTTGAAGGAAGAGATTTAGCAGATGATGAAGCTTACCGCCACCTGGTAGAAAAATATAAAATACCTGAAATTGAATTTTATGAGAAGTTAAAATCAGCAGAATATAAAGATAAAGCGCATTACGAATTTGCTTTGTGCAAGCATTTGCAGGTAACCAGCTTTCCACAGGTTTTAGTACAGGAAAATGAATCTAAATTTCATTTAATTTCACAAGGTTTTACAGACTACGAAACCATGGAGTTAAGGGTGCAAAATGTATTATCGGAAATTATAGAACGGGCAGTTACTAAAAATTAAAGCATGATGTTTTAATTTTATTTTGCCTGTTTTTTTAGATGTATGAACGCATCGTAAAACAATAGCAATAGAATAAAATCCCCAATGTCCTTAACCAACAATAGAATAAATTCTATTGCTACAAAATCGGTCGTGC